>JACLAD010002473.1_pt1 | contig 10237 bp, 12 predicted proteins | sample 8027901 | NCBI WGS metagenome assembly JACLAD01 (sample SAMN15725071, study PRJNA655200) | protist metagenome | isolation source: fluorescence activated cell sorting (FACS) single amplified genomes of... | place: Spain: Blaines Bay Microbial Observatory, Mediterranean Sea | collected 2016-07-05
TCCTTCCCGACCGGGAAAGGCAAATCTGTCCAAGACGTTAGGTCATCACTGGTTCGCGGGTTCTCACACCCAAGCCGGAACATGCACAGCGTGAACATACGCCGCAAGTGCTATCTGCGCGCGAGCTGCTAATACTTTTGGGGAGGGGTCGTAAGTCCTTGTTTACGTATATACGTAACTGCGCATTGATGCATTTATGTCACTGATAACGTTATCAGTGAGGATCGCGCCCACTGTGTTCGGACACAGTGAGGTCCGTTTCACGAGGGAACGGGCCTCACTATCCAAGATGGAAAGTGACTGCGGATTTCCGCAGTGAGGCTGACTGTGAACCGTTCACAGTGACAGCGCGCGGGTCACTTGAAGCGGATGCAAGTGAGCGGGGCCGGTGCAGCATCCCACTGCCCCCGGCCCCATGACTGCCCCCGGTTCAAAGCCGTGGCGGTCTGCATCGCGCCCCCGAGGTTAAAGGGCCATGCCGTGACGGGGTTTCGGCTGTCTCTCAATGCCGGGTACTCGCCGTCTGATCCCAGATGCTTCGCGGCAGAACAGGCCGCAGGGCGCATCCATGCCCTAACTCGGCCCGCCTTCGGTCTCGGCCAGAAACGTGAGCGTCTGCCGATCGTCGGAGAGGCGGGGTTGTTCCTTGATGTCGAAACTGCGCCCAGCGATCACGCATCGCATGGCCGGGGCAATGGTCGCGGTCTCGGCATCGTGGCGAATGGTGATGATCGCCGGTTGCCGGGATACCAGACGGGCCGCGATGACGGTTTCGCCACCGCGCAGAAAGCGGACATGGCACCAGCGCGTGAAGCGGTCGACCCACGCGCCATAAGTGTTGCCGAACCCGTCGTCGACTTCCTCGCGCACCTGGAACAAGGCCCGCGAAGTCATCCGCCCCGCCGTCATTTGTCGGCCTTTTCCAGCGCTGTCAGCGTGAAGCACTCGCGTTTCATCTTGCTGCCATCGAACCAGACGCAAATCGGGCCGCGATATTCGCTATCGCCTTCGTAGGTCATTACAGGCCCGCCGGATTTGAGCCGCACCAGGTCGCCGGGTTTTAGATCTTCTGCCATCAGTCCTGCCAATCAATGAAGTTGAGCGCATCGCCCACGGTGTTGCCGTCTAGCCCGGCCTCTTTCGCTTCGGCCATTGCCTTGATCATCGTCGCCAGCGCGCGCGCCTTGCCGCCGTGGTCGAACGCCTGCATCGGCCTCACCACGTCAATTGCGATCTTGCCGCCCAGCTTCTCCGCTGCTTCCTCGGCCATGATGTTAGCGATCGGTTGCAGCACCAGCTGGGCGAGATGCCGTTGCGCCTCGCGTACCATCGGGCCGGTCGTGTTCGCATTCATCAGGCCGGGCAGGACGCCAAACGTGCCGTAGATCGCGCCCTTCGCGTCGGTCAGCAGCCTGTCGGCCAGCGTTCTTTGCAGGTCGGGCGACAGCTGATCCGGGGATTTGCCGATCTGCGGGTTCATGCCCGCTGCCGTTGCCTGCGCCACGCCCTCGATCACAAGCGCCGCGCCACGCCGTCCGCGAAAGGCCGATCGCAGCTGATCCATATCTTCGGCGCTGCCCTCGGGAAGCGGGACGATCTGCGAGCCGATCGGGGCCTCGCGGAATACGTCACGCAATGCCGTTTCCAGTTCGTGCAGCAACTGGGCCGAGAGAGGCGCGCGCCGTAGTGGGGCCGTGCCGGTCCAGGGTGCTGCCGCGTCGGAGCCGATGCGGAAATGCAGAACCTCTGCCGCCAGCACGGTTTCCGATCGTGCGCCGCCCGCTTCGGGCAGGCTGAGACGATAGGCACGGGGTTCGCCGTCGCGGGTCGACACGTCCCAATCCACCGCCGGAATAAGCCGGTCGCGGATCAGGAATATAGCCTCGCCCCTGAGCGCCAGAGAGCGCGCGCACAGCGCCATGTTGCGCCGGGTCAGTAGGTCGGTGCCGGTTACGTCTGCCAGCGACAGGCCGCTTTCCCAAAGGCTCACCGACGATTGCACCGCCGCCGTCATTTCACCCATAGCCGAGGCCCCGGTGATCCAGCTTTCGCGCGCAGACATGATCTGCGCCGTGTAGCCGGTGCCAGCGGATCGCGTCTCGGCAGGCTTGCGCCGGAATGCGTCTAGGATGCCCATCAGAACCTCCACCGATTGAGAGGATGCACAGCGCCGCGATAGGGTTGCCGATCCTGGTGCGTTTCCCAGGATCGCGCCTCGATCTGCGCTTGCGGGTATGCGGGCCGGGTGACGGCTGAGAGTTCAAACAGCGCCGCCGCCGTCACGGTGCGAACCATCTCAGCGCCCCGCCGCTCGATCTTCTCGCCGCCGGGCGGGACACGGAAGCCGGGCGACAGGCCACGGATCAACCCGGAGCCATGCGCCGCGAGGAAGTCGCGCGCCCAGCTCGTGCCGTTGTCGATCGTCGCCTCGATCCGCAATGCGTCGTCGTCGTCGATCAGTTGCAAGGTGCCAGCCGCCCGCGAGGCGAGAGGCCGGTTGAAGTCGTGGCCGGCCAGCAGGTGAATGTCTTCGCCCGCCTCGATCCGATCCGCGAAGGCCCGCGAGGCGACGACTTCACGCCGCCCCGGTGCCAGCTCGGTTTCCGCGCCATAGGGGAACGTCGCCCGGAGACGGGATTGCCCGCCATCGCTGCGTAGTTCCAGCGCGCCGAGAGACGCCCCCCACAGCATCAGACTGCCCCGATGCCGGTCAGGATGCGGATCTGCGAGCCGCGCGCCACGGTCGTGTCAGCCGTGACAAGGCCAGTGAGCCGCAGCCCGCCCGACTGAGCGTCGGAATACGGATCGCGGATCATGTCGACGCCGCCCCAGAGGCCGAGGAAGGCCGGGGGGATGCCGCCCGCCGAGGTCGTCAGGATCGCGGTGCCAGCGTCCAGTTGGTTCGCCAGCGCGATGTTGCCCGCCGGGACATGCTTCGTCAGGCGGTCCCATTCGGAAACCGCGGTGCCGGACACCAGTGCGTCGTCCAGTTCGGCCCAGATTTCCGGGTCAAAGCCGATGTTGACGCCCGAAGCCGCGTTGATCGCGTTCGCCTGCATGAAGGCCACGATCTCGGTGCGGAACGCCGCCCAGGTCGCAGCCGCGCCGACAGCGGTCGAGGTGATGCCGTAGGTCGCCGCGCCGGGGATGATGCCCAAAGGCTCACCGGACGCGCCGCTGCCCAGCAGAACCGCGCGGTCGAGTTCGGAGCCGATCGCCGCCGCCATGTCGCGCCGGATCGCCTGTTCCAGCCCGTCGCCGGTCTGCTTCAACGCCTTGCGGGTGATCCGCATATGCGCGCCGAGAGTGTGATCGGGCGACAGCATCCGTTCCGCCGCCTGATAGGCATTCGACGCCGGGACGTTGCCGCCTTCGGTCGCAGCCCATCCGGCCACGGCACCAGCGGTCGCCACGGGCCATTCGGTCGAGCCTTGCGTGATGTTGACGGTCTGGACGCCCAGCTTTGCCGCCACCGATGCCGGGAACAGGCGGTCGATGATCGGGCGGGTCTGCACCGGGTTCGGCACATCGCCGGAAACGGTGTTGCGCACTTCCAGAGCCGCGAACGGGACCGGGAGGCCGCGATAGCCGCCCGCGTTGCGCATCTCCTGCACAACCTCGGCAGTCTGGCCAGAGAGCGCGCGGCCCTCGTCCAGCGCCAGCACGACTTGCCGCATCTCGAAGCCCGCGATCAGGTCAGCGAATTGCCGATCGGAGCGGGTTTCCAGTTCGTCGCCAGCGGCGCGGCGTTCGGTATCTTCGGACACCAGAGCCGCCCGGTAGCGGGTTTCGTTCTGGCGGTATTCCGCATCGAGGTTTTCCATCGAGCGGGTTTCGTCCTCGGTCGGGCTTTCCTTGCCGACCAGGGCCGAGAGGGATTGGCGGATTTCGCTTTGCCGCCGGGCGATCTTCACGGAATCAAGCACGATCTACTCCATTGCTTGAGGGTTGCGCCGCGATCTCGTCGACGGCTTCGCGCCACGCTTGGCGCTTGGGATCGGGCGGCTTGTGGCCGCATTCGATACGGGTTTTCGCGGTGTGGCAGGGGGCCGCGAGCGTTTGCAGATTGGCCGGGTCGAAGGCGAGTTCGGGGTGGGTTCGAACGGGCCGAACGTGATCGACTTCCAGCCGGTCGCGCCGCCCGCATCCGCAGGTGCAGGTCCAGCCGTCGCGCTCTAGGATTTCGTGCCGCAGCACTTGCCAGCGCCGGGTTTTCAGGACCGGGCGCGAGTAGCGGCGGAAGTTGTCAGGTTTTACAGCCATGCGACCCTCGCCTTGCGGGTCGGTGCCGCCTTGCGCCTCATTCCTTCGGCCACCGCGAGGATAGATGCCGCCGCCGCGTCGATCCGCCCAAGGGACCGGGCTTTCGCCAGCTTGCTGTTTCCCGCCGGGTCGACCAGCGTGATTGCGTCCGCGAAGGCCGATCGCAGTAGCAGCGACGGAACGGTTTTCACCTCGCCGTCGAACAGCGCGCGCCGGAATCGTTCCACGTCTTCGCTGCCGTCTTTCCAGCCAAAGCCGCGCCAGACGAACGGGACGCGCAGGCCCGCCGCGACCATTGCCTCGGAAAACTCGGCATGGCGGAAACGGTCGCCCACGATGCAGGCCACGTCCGCGCCGTCGAGTTGCCGCACGATCTCGGCCAGCCACGGGCCGGGCGGGACGGTGTTTTCGCCCAGCACCGACAACTCGCCCCGATCCTGCATCTCGACATAGCGCCCAGAGACGCCATCAGCGGCCCCACGATCAGCAAGGCCGGGCTTGGCCGGGAAGGTGCCTAGCGCCTCAAGACGGCCAGTCTCAGGCCAGAAGAACGCCGCAGCGGACATGGAACGCGATCCGCCGAGGTCGACGCCGAGGATGCAGGGGCCGGAACGGGCCGGGAGGTCGCCGGGCGAGACTTCCGCCGCGAGCCATTCGTCGACAGTGATCAAAACCGAACGGTCTTCAGTGCTGACGCGCTCATTGCGGTTGAGGTTGCGGAAGCTGGACAGGGCCGAGCCGCCGCGAGCGATCGCGCGCCGGGCTTGCGCCACCAGCCATTCCGGGGTCGCGCCGATGCCTTCCGATGCGCCGGGGTTGGCGATCAGCAGGCTTTCGAGGTCATCAGCCGGGAGGCCGGGCGACGGGCGATGCTCTTGGACATACGATCCGGGCGGAGGCTCATCGAGCCAGCGGCTAAAGGTGTTCGTGTCGTCTGCCGCCGAGGTCGAGATGATCAGCGCCCGGCCATTGCGTTTGCCCAAGCCGGAGAGGATCGCGTTTTCGAGCGTGTCGCCCTTCTCGCGTTCCCATGCTGCCCGCTCATCCATGATCGCCAGCGTCGGAGCGCCGCCGAGGATGGATTTTCCGTCTGCCGGAATGACGCGGATCAGCCCGCCGCCGTTCGCCTGGTACTCGACTTCTAGGCGGGAGCCGTGCCGGATCGTAAAGAGTTCTTGCTCATCCTCGGGCAAGCCCTGGACGAAACCGACCACGAATTGAAACGCCGCGCGGCACTGATCGCGGTTTCGGGCTGCAAGCAGGATTTCCCGCTTGGGCTGATCGTCCCAAACGCCCATGACGCTACCTAGGGCGAGGCCCGCCGCTAGTGCTGTCTTGGCGTTGCCGCGTCCGATCGAGAGAACGCCGACCATCACGTCAGGGCCGAGAGCACCGCGCACAAACTGCCGCTGATACTCGGCCAGCCGCAGCGGTTGCCCCGCGAGCGGTCCCTCGGGAACGGTCAGGGTTTCGAGGAAGGCGATCGCCACCTCGGGGATTTCCCCGGTTTTTTTATTCGGGAGAGAGAGCGCAACACTCCGACCGTCGGTACCCACGCTTTTCGATTGCCGGGCATTGGGACCAGACGCGCGCACAGCCTCACTGGTGGCCTTCTCGGCCTTGCGGGGTCTGCCGCGTCCGCGCTTGGCGACGGGCTTCTCTGCGCTGCTCTGCGCCGTCACACGGCAACCCTGCGATGCCGGGCCGCGATCCGGCTTGCCGCTAGGCTCAGGCCCTGGGCTGCATCGTCCGCGCCTCTGAGGTCATACAGCCGCGCCGCGTGGTCGCTGATCGCCAGTTGCAGGTCTGCCGGGATGCTATCCACGTCGAGGCCGTAGCCCGCCAGATAGACGATCCGCAGCGCCGTGGCATTGGTCGTGGTCGTCAGGTTCAACACGGGGTAGCGATCGCCCTCGATCCACCAGCCCGCTGGGTGCGGGGTCGCCGTGCCGGTGTCGTCGATCAGTTCAACGGTGAGCGGGTCGCCAGCTGCATAGAGCGGGCCGACCGGGAGCGGGATACGCTTGCACCATGCGCGGAAGGTGACGGTGATCGTCTGCGCCAGTAGGGCCAACTCGCAATGCCGCTCGATCTCAGCCGCCGCCGTCTCAGCCATGATCGCAATGCCTGCATCCTCGTCGTCGTGATCCACGCGAGCGCGGCCCTTCACGTCATCGAGACGGTAGGGGGCGGCGGTGCTGATCGGCTGGCGGGTGTAAATCATGCGGGACTCCGAATATACTGAAACCTTAATATATTTTCCGAGAAAAGTCAACCTTGCTGACCTATCTACAGGGGCCGCAAACGCCTTGCCACACAGGGCCGCAGCTGCGTTGCCTCATGCGTTAGGGATGCGTTGGCCGATCGGCGGTGCCGTCGATCCTCGCCATGATGTCGCAGGGTTAGGAGGTCGCCGCCTGCGTCGGTCAGTGCGTTGGGCTTGCGTTAGCCGGGGTTAAGCCGGGCTTTGCAGCCACGCCGGGTTCAGGAAACACCGAATGCGGTTCGCCCCGAACGCCGCCGCCAGTCTGGCAATTGCTACACCGATGCCAGCGGCAAATCCTGCCAACGGCAAGATCACGTCGGACCGATCAGCGCCGCGACGGATACGACACGCCCCCATTCTCGGATATGCTATTGATCTGCCAGTGAGATTCACCCGATTTCCCTACAGATGGAGTCACGCGCGGGCGGCGCGGCGGCGGCTTTAGTGGGAAGCCTTTAGCGTCTGAGATTTCAAAACGGACCAAAATCGGCGCGGCAGTCAGAGACCCTCCACATCAGCCGAGCAACACCGGTATCAAGAGCGGCAGGGAGCGGCCGGGGGCCGCCCTCTCTCCATATGTAGGTAAATGACCAACATTCTACAGCAGGAACAACTGCTTAGGCGAATCTGGGCTCTTGGCCATTTTGCGTTCGATTTTGATCGCTTGGTAGCCGTGAGTGTGCGCGGCTTTCTGCATCGCTGCTTCCAGTTGGTCGACCTTCGAGGCTTGGACAAGGAAGCTGTCGTGAACGGGCAGCACGACGATCCCCTTGTTGAACATGTCGAGCATGACCGCTTCGGCCATGGCGCTGTCGATGCGCATCAGCTTTGCGCCCATGTCCTTCCCAAAGAAGCGATTGATCGGCGCATGAAGTTCTTTGAGGTCGGCAATCAGTTCTTTGGCCTTGGCTTCGGCCTCAAGGCTTCCCGGTTCAGCGAGTACCTGCATCAGGTTTCGCTTGTGAGTGAATCCGATCGGGTTCCCGTGGTCGTCGCGGGTCCACTTTCGACCATCCGAATGGGCAATGGCCCCGATAGCGGCTTTGATGCTCTTCGCGTTGATGATGACCAGCAGGCCCAGCTTCGCGAGGTCGCGCGGCCACCTTGGAAGATCGTAGCAATCGGAAGGTAGCTCCGCGCCCGCCATCGCATACAGGTATGCCGGGTGAAGGGTCTTGTAGTCCAGTTCTACAGTCTCCTCGCCACCGATTGTGACTTGAGCGCGAAGTTCGGAAGCGACGTTCTGCCAGCTGTTCCCGATCGCTGTCAGTCGCCCGCCTCGGCTAAAGTCTTGATTGAAGTATCGGACCATTGCCGCGACTTCACAGCCACCAATGTCCTCCGCGAGAATGCCCTCATTGAACATGTTCATGTTGCGGCGCATGGCGCGTTTCTCCGAAGATTCCGAATAGTCGAGCAGGCACTTGTCCTTGTCTCGAAGGATCAGGGTTTCTCTTGGCGGAAGGTAGGTCAGTGGCTCGAAAGTCAGCGCCTCGGCTGTCAACTCCACCAGTTCCGGCATTGCTTGGGCAAAGCTTTGGATACCGGCAGAACGCTCGCCTTGGATCTGTTTGAAATGATCGACCCAAGCCGCTTTTGCGAGTTCATTCATTCCCCCGATCACACGCCCAGGCGTCCAGATGGGGTTCTTGTAGCGCCGGGCGCAGCGGTAGGATTTGTGGTCCTTTGCACGCGGATAGCTGACCTGTTGATACGGTGTGCGCGTTAGGTCAAAGGCGATCGCAGCGGCGCTCGGACTGAGCCCGGCCTCTTGGCGCAGGTACTCGGCAGCGTCCTTGCTCGCCCACCTCAGCGACAGCGGTCGCTGGTTATCTAGAAACTCCACTCAGAGCCGTTCCTTGCCTTGGGCGCGGTAGTGAACGGTCTTGCAGGAGGCAGGCCGTTGGCCTAAACTCTCCATGTCACAGGCTGCAAGTCCGCGCATTCCACCGGCATTGTTGCTATCAAGAAGCCCGTAGTCGTTGGTAGCGCTGCGGGCTTCGCTCGTTGTGGCTCACGCCACGGTGATGACGATACTGCCAGAAATTGCGCACGGCAAGCGTCCCACCCACTACCTGTTCCGTCTTCCGCCTCAAGATCGCCGCGCGCCGAACCACTTTGCCCACCAGCCGGGCGAGGTCGCCGTTTCCTCGGGCTTCGGCAGCAGCTTCATCACGTCATCCAGCATCCGCTTGCGTTCCTCGGCCACAGCCTGCGCCGCCGCTAGATCGCGCTCGGCTTGGATGCGATCGCGCTCCACTTCGTCCTTCTGCGCCCGCACCTGGTCGAGTTCGGCCCTGATCGCTTCAAGCTCTTTGGCATGTTTGGCTGACAAGTCCTCAATATCGCTGGATTTTGTCACGGCAAGCCCCTGTCCGGGTGCCAAATCCTTGGCGGCGTCAACGGCTGGTAAATTGCCACGGGGCTGATAGAGGCGGGCGAGTTCGGAGCGGTCGATTTGCCAAACGTCCTGCGAGCCTTTGCGGATGCGTTCGCCTGATATTGTGCCGTCTCGGAGCGCCTTTTGCAGGGTTGGCCGGGAAACGTTGAAAGCCTTGGCAGCCTGCGAGACGCTCAGTTTCGACATGGAAAGCCCCTTATCACATTGCCGTGTAAGAGCCTGTCACCTTGCCTGCTCTTTGCCATGCAGCTTGGCGCGGCAAGGGTGACGTGTCGAGTGGATCGCAGCGGAAGGGCCGTGCAAGCGTGGTGTTGATGCCGTCCACTCGCGCAGGATGCGTGGTTTGGCGCACTAGGGGCATTATGTCTTCGAGATTGCGGGGAATGACGGTCGCGCATAGGTTGCTTACCAGTAGCCCCCGAATGGACGTGGAAGCATGGAAACTATCGAAGACCTGAAACAGATGCGGGCCGAACTCGTCGCTCGCCGGGTCAAGGACGCCTACCTTGTATCGGCATATAATCATGAAAGGCTTGCCAAATTGGCTGACCTTCAAGCCTCGATTGCGGCACTTGATGCGGTAATTGCATCTGGGGAAACGCCTCCCGAGGGTGAGGGGCCGGTAGGATTCTTTACGATCTAATAAAAAGCGCCCGCGCGGATGACCGGCGGGCGCTTTCTAAGCTGAAGGGGGCAGTGTTACTGCCGGTCTTCCACGGCACTCACCACGTCGCCAAGCGCCCCCATGGTGTACTCGATGGACATGACCAAGAGGTCACGCAGATCGGCGGGCATGGGCGCATCGGGTGAGAGCTGCTGCACCTCGAAGCGAAGGTGAGCGAGGCCGCTTTGAGCCGTGGCGGCCTTGGCGCAGGCAAGATCCAGATCGGCCATCACACTGCCTCCTGAAGGGCGCGCAGACGCTGGCGGATTTCGCGATCCCGGTCGCGGCAACCGATGGCCAGATCACGGCCCTTGCTCGCAATCGACCAGAAGGCTTGGCAATCCTGCCGGTCGAGGTCTTCGCCCTTGCCTAAGGCAAAGCAGAGCATGTCGAGCGCCCAGACGATCTCTTCCATGGGTTCGTCGATCTTGATCGTCGGCGAGGCGTTCAACGCCTTGAATGCGTCACGGATGGCCGTCTTGGCATCTTTCGAGAAAGCCGCCTCTTGGTCTTCGCCCCGCATACGATAGGCTTCCACAGCAAGAAGGCGGAAGTCTTCATGGTGAAGATCCTTCAGCTTCTCGACGGCCTCTTCGGGCAGGTCAGACAGGCTCAGGCGGTTGGTTTGTGCAATCATTCGATA
>JACLAD010009797.1_pt1 | contig 10237 bp, 7 predicted proteins | sample 8027901 | NCBI WGS metagenome assembly JACLAD01 (sample SAMN15725071, study PRJNA655200) | protist metagenome | isolation source: fluorescence activated cell sorting (FACS) single amplified genomes of... | place: Spain: Blaines Bay Microbial Observatory, Mediterranean Sea | collected 2016-07-05
TTGCAAAATCAATTCAATCTCTCACAAGCACCATCCACAGTAGGCCGTCCTATTCCTTCCTTGCTGCCGAAGAGCGAAAATTGATGCTACGTCAACAACAGGCTACCAAGATCTTTGAACCAGTCCCAAATTCAATGGGATGGAAAAAGTTTGGTTCCTGAATCTGAGACTTCATTCCTCACTGCTATTTGCATCAGGGTAGGCAAACTACTTTGATGCGGGTCCTCAAGTTTCACTCAGCATCCTCCTCTTACAGTTCTCCCTTCTCAAAAACACCAAAAGCCGCTTCAAAACGAACTTAGAGACCGGCTGGGCAGCAGTGCCTCCAGATCCTGGTGAGCAGCTACAAACTCAGCAAGTTTTGTTTCGGTGTTGAACTGAAGTTCTAGAAGAATTTCATTCGAATCTGGGGTGGGTAGGATGGCTCCCTGTTGAAATCCAATTCGGATATTGTCGGTGAACTCCTCTGTCAATTGAACAAAGAAGTCCACACTGACACGAGCAAAACTTAACTGATTATCAGAAAAACACTGCACATTGCCTAGAAGAACCAGCTTGTTGACAGGATCTACATTTGTGTAGCTGACCGCATTGATTCTCCTGAGCCTCAACACATTTCTCATCGCACGATTTGCTGCTTCTCTGTGCAAGCCTAAACGATCACAATCGCCATTGACTCGTCCGTAATAGATTAGTTCGGACTGGTGGGAATATTCGCGAATCATTTCACGAGTCTGTGGGCCAAGGCTCTGGGCGAATAATGTAATCGGAAAGGCTAGCCAAATAGTAAATACTTTCAATAAGTGCATGGAATTCCTAGTGTATTTTGGTTGAATGATAGTTGTCCACATTCATAGGTTAGACCTTTTTCAGTCAATCATTGTTTGTCTCGGGCAATTGTAGCTTTCTATTGGGCCAATCATCATCATCATTGATATATCTGATGGGCCTTGACAAAACTAATTGATCAAATGGGAATGATTGCTTCCCAATTTATTCTTTCGTCAATTTGTTGCAGTTAGAATGATAACCCTTCCAATCCCTTCGACAGAGCAGATCAAATTCAAAGTCGCTTTACCAAATTATTAGAAGCACTTCAGGGCCGAGGTGGTGTCAAACCGATGATCCACATTGCTTTTCCGTTGATGATTTCCACTTCAACGGAAGCAATGCTGATGTTTATTGATCGGTTGTACTTGAAGCAAGTCAGTGCGGAGGCAATGAATGCGTGCCTGAGTGGTGGTTTTACCTCCTTCGCCTTTGTCTCTTTCTTTATCGGCATCATTGGCTTCAGTACCGCCTTGGTGGCTCAATTTTTTGGAGCAGAACAGCACCAAAACTGTCCCAAGGTACTCACTCAAAGCATTTTATTCAGTTGTCTGAGTGTCCCGATCATTCTGGCACTTATCCCCGCTGGGAGATGGCTGCTCGCTACTGCAGGACTCTCCGAAGTAGAGGTGGTTCAGGCCAAGACCTACCTGACAATTCTCATGGCTGGGACTGCCCTAGACCTGGTTCGCCACAGCTTGAATAGTTACTTTGGGGGATTGGGCAAAACCAAAGTCATTCTGCTGTCCACCTTTGTGATGGCTATTGCCAACGTTGGTGCGAACTATGTGCTAATTTTTGGCAAGTTGGGATTCCCGGAGCTTGGCATCGCTGGGGCAGGATACGGGACGGTTTTCGCCTGGTTCACAGGTGCACTTACTTTAGCGATCATTTATTTTCAGCAAGTACGGTTCCCGGAGTATCAGCTCCTGCAGAGCTTTCAACTGGACCTTGGGATTCTGAAAAAGCTTGTTCGCTATGGTTTCGCAAGCGGACTGGAAATCACTCTGCCAATTTTTGCGATCGATCTATTGATTCTCGCTTTTCAGTCTTATGGAATCATTGTTTCGACTGCCATCACCGTGGCGTTCACTTGGATTCACACGCTCTTTATTCCGGTAATTGGCTTGGAGATTGGCACAATGAGTCTGACAGGAAGGTTTGTAGGAGCCCGAGATCCCGATGCAGCATCAGACTCGGTGTTTTCGGGTTTATTTTTGGCCTCCATCTATGCCTTCGTTGTCTCTCTGGCCTGTCTGTTGATGACCCCAATGATGATCGGGATATTTCTGGAACCTGATTCGTTGACTGAGACACTTGATCTCGCAACGTGGGGTACTCAGCTCAACGCCTTCATGATGTTCATCCTAGCTTGGTCCGCTATTCTGGGAGGAGCATTGCGTGGAGTTGGGGATACTTATGGAGCCATGACGATTTTTGCTGCTTTCTGGTGGTTTCAATACTTGCTTGTCTTGGTGCTGATTCGGATTTTTGAATTAACACCTAGCGAAGTTTTGGCAATCCACGCTTTCTCTTCACCAATACTTTGTTTGGCAATGTTGGCACGTTTTCGAAGTGGTGCATGGCGCAAACTAGAGTTGATCAGCGCTTAGTTGCTGCGGGGATCGGGGTTCGGGTCGTGATGGATGAAATGGCAGGAAGGCTTGTTTGACTGGGCCAGCAGGTTTGCAAAAAAGGCAGGTTTGATATCCAGCGTGGCGAGAGCCTCCAAAGGGAACCAGCAGAAGACTTCGTGCGACTTGCTGATCAGATTATTCCGATCTGAAAGCCACCGGACTTCATAAAATATACAGAACTCCTTACAGAGCTGTCCACGATAGTCGAAGAAATTTTCAGCGGTTGCTTTTAACGAAGCAACTTTCCACTCTCACTCGAGTTCTTCCTCAAGTTCTCGATGAATTGCCGCCAGTGAGGATTCCCCAGTTCTGATCCTACCGCCTGGTGGATACCACCAGGACTCTTCAGTCAGTCGACAGAGCAAAATCTGATCGTCTGAAAGGATGATGCCCCCAACTCGAAAGTTCAGCAGGGTCCCTGACAGTTCAACGCAGATATCACTCATCACGTTCTATTAAGATACTTTCCAAAGTTGGTTGTTTAATCATCCATTTAGGATAGTAGTATCGGGGTAAGTAGCTCCGTGATGAAGAGATCTGCAAGCACAATCAACCCGAAACCAATATTGATCCGAATTAGGAGCCGCATGACCTCAGGCCACCTGCTCCTGAGTTCTGCTCGTTCGTCCTTCAACCAAAACCACTTGTATCCAAGAAACAGCAAAACAGGGGTGTGCAGGGCGATCCAAATTAGCGGGTAAAACATTGCGTCTTTTTTTGAGGACTCAGCTCATCTAACAAAGTTGGGATTATACTCCTTTGGCAAGAATATACCCCAAAACCAAGAAAATGAGAATAATGACTATGAATTTCATATCTTTAAGAGATTTACGTTGTAATTTCCTCAAACTTTATTCCGGTGTCAAGCTACATTGCTTCTGTAATTTTGCTCGAACAATTGCACCTACTGGCAACCATATTTGAATTAAGCTACCAAGGGTCACTAATGGTAATTCGATCAAAATTTTCTATCTGAACGAGTTGATCCAATCAACTAACTGTAAAGCATGGCGAAACATGAGTAAGACAACCACTGCTGACGACGTCCTAAATTTCTGGTTCAAAGAGTGTGCTCCCGAACAATGGTACAAGAAAGATACTGATTTTGATGCGTTAATTTTCAGACGTTTTGAAACCGTAGTTTCTGCAGCGCAGAAGGGACAGATGGAAGGATGGCAAACTGATTTGACAGGATGTCTTGCGTTAATCCTAATGCTGGACCAGTTCACCAGAAATATTTTCCGAAATACGCCCAAAGCTTTTTTAGGAGATGAGAAGGCCCTGGAACTAAGTCTTCTCTGTCATGACGAGGGATACCTGCAACACGATAATCCCGCTTATCGGCAGTTCATGTTGATGCCGATGATGCACAGTGAAAATATCGCTATTCAGGACCAGTCTCTACCTCTGTTCAAGGAGTTCACCAGCAAGCGAATTTATGAATATGCCATCAGGCACCGAGACATTGTTCAAAGGTTTGGACGATTTCCTCACCGCAATGATTTTTTGGGGCGCATATCAACTGAGGAGGAAATCGAATTCCTCAAACAACCTGGATCCTCATTTTAAAGGATGGCCAGTAGGAATTCGGGTGCCTATCAAATTATTTGAAAAAAATCACGGTTCGCAATCACGGTTGTTGATTTCCCCATCAGGCATCACAGTCTTGCAGAATTTGACATTCTGAGCCTGGCCCTCAAGATCGATGTTGGTTCCTCTGAGGTAAGCTCCACTAAGATCAGCATCATCCAGTTTGGCTCCCGCTAGGTTGGCACCTCTAAAATCGATAGGATGTGAGTAGATAGTTTGTAGATGAGTTGGGAACAAAACAAGAATTTCATTGAAAGCTAATTGATCAACGAAATTTGACCTGATTATATCCAAGTTCCTACCCCTAGACGGTCAAGTTGAGACAAGAATTTAGGCTGATTCTTACCAAACTCCCTCCACTCGCTTCCAAAATTTTTTTGAAATGTTTTATAAATGTGACATCACGTTTTTGTTGAAACTCCATCAGAAACAATTGCTTTCATCAAATTCATCGAGGCAAACAATGTCACAGCAAGACTACTTAAACAGCATTCGGAATCAGGATTCATTCACTTTCGAAGACTACTCTGAACAGCTTCGAGATAATCCCAACTTGGATAAGGAATTGAGCATCCATTATTTCGAACATCAGGAATCGGAACAGACCTCATCCAAGGAGGCTTGAAGTTTGTTTTAAAAAACACTCACCATAACTTGATATTTCAAGATCTGCTTCGAGGACCTTGAAATCTCAAGCCAACCCTCCTGCCTGCACACAAACTTTCATCGGTCATCTCTGTAATCACAGGAAGTCTTTGCTTGCTTCTTGACCTAATCTTAATGAAATCTGGCGTAGTTCATTTCCTTTAGAGAAGAAAGCATCGCTCTTCTTGACGTACACGCTTCTCTAAGATCATTTCTCAAAATCTGATTACCTGAGTTCTTCAATGTCCAAGTTGACAATCGTTGCCCACATTACCCTACATCCTGAAAAAATTGATTTTGTCAAAAACGAAATGGCAAAGATGTTTCCAATCACCCGTGCTGAAGAAGGTTGTTTGCAGTACGATCTACATCAAGATAATAAGAACCCCGCCTACTTCATGATCTATGAGAACTGGACTTCGTATGAAACCTGGCAGGCACACATGAATGCCGAGCACATGGCTGTTTATCGGAAATCCATCGAAGGTTGTGTGGTAGAGGCCAAAATTCATGAGATGACTCACTTGATCTAACAACGGCAAATGATTCGCTCCAGATTCTATTCATGGATTTGAAATTTTGTTCAGGGTTGACTAATGCCCTAAAGATCTTCCCTAATTTTTTCGAGGAACCCAGACTTGAAGCGAAACAAACAGCTAGTTTCAATGCTGACAAGGATACTATTGATTTGGGTAATTCCCACCGCAGTTGTTTTTGCTTCAACTAATTCCTTTCAGCGATCTCAGGTTGGACCTGTTGGGCTATTGAAGGACCCTTGGGAAATACTCTATGCCCCCAACGGCAAATTATGGATCACAGAACGGAGCAAGGGAGAAGTTTCTGAGGTGGATCCTCAGAGTGGTGCCAAACGGAAGTTGTTACAAATTGAGGATGTCTATCCCTTCGTTGGGCAGGCTGGCCTCTTAGGAATGGATCATCACCCTAATCTTGGCAAGGGAGTCAATGAGGATTGGGTTTATTTGACATATACCTACCAATCAGGGGATAGACCCTTCCAAAAACTAGTGCGCTACAGATATGAAACCCTGAATGATCTTGGGCAATTTGTGGATCCCAAAGTTTTGCTGGAGAATTTGCCTTCCGGCAACGATCACATTTCTGGTCGGCTCAAGCTAGGTCCTGACAAGAAAATTTACCTGACTATCGGAGATATGGGGGCCAACCAGTTTGGCAACAAGTGCAAATTGATTGAATCACAAAGAATTCCGACTTCTGAAGAAATCCAGCAGAAAGATTGGTCTGCTTACAAGGGAAAGATCCTCCGAATCAATCTGGATGGCAGTATGCCTAGCGACAACCCCCTCATTTCAGGGATACAAAGTCACATCTATTCATATGGCCATCGCAATGCCCAGGGATTGGCTTTCAGTAAGAATGGCTATCTTTTCTCCAGTGAGCATGGACCCAAGTCGGATGACGAGGTAAACCGAATTGAAGCAGGAATGAATTATGGCTGGCCGCATATCGCAGGTAAACAGGATAACCAGGCTTACACCTACTGTAACTGGTCAACTCATCCCTCCTGCGAAGTCCTGAAATTTAGTGATTACTTCTGTCCGAAGTCAATTCCAACCAACTTGGAGTCCGATTGGTATCATGCCAACTTTAAAGAGCCCTTACAGACCTTCTTCACAGTGCCTAATGATCATAATTTTAGACTGCAATCCTGTGTGCACGAGTTCATTTGTTGGCCCACTATAGCCACTTCAAGTTTGGAAGCCTATGAGTCAGACAGCATTCCCAATTGGTCTTCCTCACTATTGGTCGTGAGTCTCAAGCATGGGCAACTTTACAGACTTAAGTTGGATAACTCCCTTTCTCGAATTGAAGAGAAACCAGAGTCGTTATTTCGGACACAAAATCGCTACAGAGATATAGCAATCCATCCTGATGGGAAAACTTTCTATCTCATCACAGACAACGAAGGGCTAACCAAAGCGATTAAAGGAGGGAGTACGAAAGACCTGCATCATCCTGGAACGATTCTGCAGTTTAACTTTCTAGATACACATTGAACGATAAGTGAACACCTCTGCAAGAAAATTCTAATTTCTTACAAATTTAGATCTTAGACGCATTAAAAGATCATTTCAGAAAACAATTTAATTACTGAAAATAGAGCTTTTTGATTTCTAGTTTGGCTCACCTCAACTAACAGCAAATTTTAAATCAGGAATATTCAGTGCATTCCACCAGATCAATTTACTTCCATACAATCGCAAAATCTGGGGGGATATGCGAACCACTATTACTGCGTTTACGCTCTCGATAATTTTTGTGCTGATCAGTTCCAGCACTCTATTTGCCTGTCATCTGGGAATTTGGGCTGGAGCATGGACCGTTGGACACAAGCAAAATCGAGTAGGGGTCAATCCGATACCACCGACCACTATTTTCGAAATTTCTACTGAATTAACAAAAACTTCTTCCGCCCACACCACTGCCAGTTCCTATGCCACCACTGACTCAACCATCATCACCACGAATTGTGACTTCAAAAGCGCTAATATTGAGAAATTCTTCAATGATAGTTATGAGCAAATTGCTGAGGAAAGTGCCCGAGGTACAGGCTCCCATTTGGAGGCTTTGGCGTCGTTAACGGGGTGCCCTGCAGATCAATTTGGTACTTTCGAGCAAGTTATCCACAGAAATCATCAATACGTTTTCGCAGAAAAAGATTATGATCTATCTGTGAAACAACTCTTCAACATGCTCAACTCTGAGAGTGAACTAGAGTCCTGCCTTAAAAGTTCCTAGATCTCCATCGAATAACTCAGAATCAATTTGAATGAAGTTTTTTCGTCGACTTGGACTATTCTCCCTCCTTCCCCTTAATTACATCATAAGTGGTTCGGCCAAAATGAATTAGAACTCACCCAATTGCCCATGGAAGTACTTACTGCTGGAGGCTAAAAAGCCTCTAAGGTGAAACGCTCAAAATACCATGGTAAAATTTGTCGGGGCTAAGAGTAAGGTCATAATGCAGCACCAAAACTTCGAGTATGAAAATCTGCCCATTGAAGAAATATTGATTCAGATTACTCGGAGTGGAGTGTATATGCCAAAATTTGAATACTTAACTGACAGTCAAATTGCTATTGTTACAACTTACATTCGAAACTCATTTGGCAACTAGCTTGGCGTTGCAAATATCCAGAAAATCACCGAACTCCCCCGGTAAAACGTCCAATTGATTCAACTCCCTTCCTGATCAGTTCCCCCAGATTCTAAAACAGAATTCATATTCTTTGTATTGCCAAGTCGGGCATTAGCCACCATACTTGGGTCCTTGATTTAAGGTGAAGGCTTTCGGGTAGATCATCAGCATCAACCTTTCAAAGTCTGTAATGATAATCCGTCACTTTTTCCAGAACATGAGGTGAAAAATGAGCAGTCATCAGTCGCTGAAAATCTCTAGACGTACATTGATCAAAGGCACAGCCAGCGCTCTCGTGCTTGCACCGAGTCTCGGAATCTTGCCCTTGGCCTCGGCAAAAGACCCCATCAAGGCTGCTGGCATCTACACAGTCCCCGTTGAGCAGCAGTGGGTAAGTCGAATTCACAAAGCGGCGTTAGCAGCACAGTCACGAGGTGACATCGCCTACACGTTTACAGAAAATACTGCCAACACCGACTATCCAAGAGTGATGAGGGAATATGCAGAGCAAGGGAACACCCTAATCATCGGAGAAATTTTTGGTGCCGAAGCAGAAGCAAGAGAGGTTGTGGCAGAATACCCCGAAGTTGCTTTTCTGATGGGATCATCTTTCAAGGAAGACCAAAGTCTGCCCAATCTTGCCGTCTTCGATAACTACATCCAAGATGCCTCCTACTTGTCGGGTATTATTGCTGGGGCAATGACAAAGTCTGGCAACATCGGAATGGTTGGTGGATTCCCAATTCCCGAGGTAAATCGATTGATGCATGCCTTCATGGCAGGAGCACGAGAGATGAATCCTAACATTCGCTTTCAAGTCTCTTTTATCGGCTCATGGTTTGACCCACCGAAGGCCAAAGAAACTGCGTTTGCTATGATCGAAGGAGGTGCTGACCTTCTATATGCAGAGCGCTTTGGTGTCTCGGATGCTGCCAAAGAGAGGGGCATTTTGGCTATTGGCAACGTGATCGACACCCAAGATCAGTACCCAAGCACCGTGGTCGCATCAGCCATTTGGCACTTTGAACCGACAATGGATGCTGCTGTTGCTGCTGTTCAAGCAGGGAATTTCAAAGCTGCGGATTACGGCATCTATTCGTTCATGAAGCATGGAGGATGTACACTTGCACCATACGGTACTTTCGCTGGTAAGATACCACAGAAGGCTGTTGATATGGTTGCAAAGCGGACTGCAGAGATCAAAAACGGTAGCTATATTGTCACGATCAATGACAACGAACCAAAATCTAGCTGATGCGATTTAAAGCCCTCTAAAGTGGGAGAAGTTGTTCTTCGTCTTGAGGGGATCACCAAGAATTTTGGACCCCTCAAGGCGAATGAAAATGTCAGCCTGAATTTGGAGAAGGGTGAGGTACTTGCGTTGCTAGGCGAGAATGGCGCAGGCAAAACCACCTTGATGAACATCCTTTTTGGTCAATACACGGCCGACTGTGGAAGAGTGGAGGTTTTCGGCAAAACTCTTCCACCAGGGATGGCCCGTGCGGCTTTGGATGCCGGAGTTGGAATGGTTCACCAACATTTCACTCTCGCGCACAATCTCTCCGTCCTTGAGAACGTCATTCTTGGGACCAGTTCTCTCTGGTCCTGGAAGCTACAATACAAGCAAGCCCGCCAGCAACTCCTCGAACTTGCCAATCGGTATCACCTGAAGATCAATCCTGATGCGAAAGTCTCTGCTCTAAGTGTGGGAGAGCGTCAACGAGTAGAGATTCTCAAAGCTTTGTTCCGACAAGCCAAGATCCTGATCCTTGATGAACCAACCGCTGTCCTGACTCCTCAAGAAACCGAATCACTTTTCAAGACCCTAACGGAAGCTACAGAACAAGGACTATCTATCATCTTCATCAGCCACAAACTCCACGAGGTAATGAAAATTGCCCAGAAAGTGGTGATCCTTCGTCATGGGAAACTCGTAGCGACCAAAGAAACCAAAGAAACCAGCCCAAATGAATTAGCTGCTTTGATGGTCGGGAACCCGATCAGTCCCACAGCCGTTACTGAAAGAGAGTCAGGGCCCGTAGTAATGGAGTTATTGAATGTATCCACTGATACTCAGCATCACTCAAAGGGCCTGAAAAATGTCTCTTTGAGGCTTTGCTCCGGAGAAATTGTGGGGTTGGCTGGAGTCTCTGGTAACGGTCAAACATCAATTGCAGATTTAGTTGCAGGATTGATCACTCCCTCTCAAGGGAAACTGCATTTGGATGGGAAACCAATAGACCGTTGGTCTCCACGCCAATCGGTGCTCAGTGGTATCGCAAGGATTCCTGAAGACCGACATCATGCTGGGACGATCGCTGATTTTTCCTTGACGGAAAATTCCATCATTGAAAGATAT
>JACLAD010014880.1_pt1 | contig 10237 bp, 5 predicted proteins | sample 8027901 | NCBI WGS metagenome assembly JACLAD01 (sample SAMN15725071, study PRJNA655200) | protist metagenome | isolation source: fluorescence activated cell sorting (FACS) single amplified genomes of... | place: Spain: Blaines Bay Microbial Observatory, Mediterranean Sea | collected 2016-07-05
AAATGGCTGATGAAGCCATCACATTCGGCGTGTCAACTGTTTTTTCCAGGCCGTGAAAAGTAGACACAACATGGTGCAAGAGAGCACACATGAATACAAACACTGTGACCATGGCAATGGAGCGATAAATACTTGGCGCAGTACTTTTTCCCGTAGACTCCTCTTTTTCCTCCGTCTTGCCACGAGCCTGTTGTAAATCCGACTCCGTTTGGTTTTCCTCACTTACTCCGCGTTCACCCGTTGCTGCGGTGAGCAAAGTTTCTTTGCAATCCTCGTTCTTGGCAAAGCTCCTCAAGAGTCGAGCACCTTGCTCTTCGACGCTGCGTACTGTGTCCGAACGGAACTGAGGTCTCATCTGAGACTGAAGCAATTTCATCTCGGTGCTGGCTGGGACCTGGACTGGTTTTGAAACCGCGCTTGTTTCTTCTTGTTGTAGTTGATGTTTTGGCTGGTCAAAGACTTTCTTCACGCCTATCTGATCTTTGCCATCGATCTCCTCTACCGCCTTGGCCTTCTTCATTCTCTCTCCGCTACTCTTTTTTGCCTTACCCCTGGCTTTAGCCGTAACTTTAGGTTTGGCCTTAGCCTTGGTCTTGACCTTCTGGTTGGGAAACTGCTGCCTTCCTGCAACGATCTTCTGCTGAATCTTTGTCGCTTGCAGCGCCCAAAGATTCTTCATTGCCTTGGATGCAGCTGCATTTATAGACTTGCGCGCTTTTCCGAAACCAGGCTCAGGAAGCTGGCACTTGGAGTTGGTTATATCTCCCAATGGCATCTTGTTTGTACGCTCAATTTAAAGTGGTTTGGACGTTGTCGCTCGAGCGAAAATCGGAACGAAAGGTGGGTACGCGTCTTTTTGGTTCAGAGTTCGACATAATTGTCACTTTGTCACCACGAACGATTGTAAATCCTTTCCGTTATCGAGCTTCGCCTGCCGCACTCACCCCGGTGGAATCTGAAAGAGCACAGCACGATGCACACACCTACATAAAGATCAAGATGAAGAGCAGGCCCAAGTCTGCTGGGCCCACAAGATATGGCGCCGAGCGCCAACCAGGGCCCCACGGTGGAGATGGAGAAGGCCAGCAATACTATGCGAAGCCATCGACGCGAACGCTTACACATAGCGATCGACGACGTTACCGCTCGAGCAGGGAGCAGCAGATCATTGAGACCTACTCAACGGCGGGGAGAAAGCGACCTCAGAGTGCGCCCTTGAACAAACCCTTTCTGGAAATGGGTGCGACTGAGCAGGGTGGAATGACCTGGAGCGGGTCGACGAAGAGCTCGCGTTCACGACGCGGAAATCGTCGAGACAGGCCAAAGCACGGAGGAGCTTACGGTGGAGGAGCAGAGCTCCCGAGACTGAACGAGTCCAGTGGGAGCACCCACCACAACTACAACAACCAACAGCAACTGTGGTGGTCAAGGCGGCAGAAACCCACCATGAAATCACGAGGGGCCGCAGCGTCGTCGACGTAGGTCTAGTACAGTAGAAACGTGCAGCAACTCAATGCGTTGAAACTGACGCTACTATTTGCCCTTTCGTACACTGTTGATGCCGCTACACCCAGTGCTTCGGCGCGCATCTTTCGTCCTAAGGGTCCACAGCACCGACTCAATAATTGGGTTGAGGACTCTATCAACAGCAAGCGTAAGAGAAAACGACCTCACGCCGGTGGAGGTTCCTGGGTCTCACCCCGTCACGTGCAAGAGTCAAAGACGTCAAACGTCACGTTCCAACAACGTCACTCTTCGGGTTCATCGGCGCTCAAGGAAATCGCCATTGTCAAAGCCGTGCTCGAGAGGCAAAATCTCATTCGAGAGCTCCGGCTTGCAATCACGCAGGCAGCACCAGACTACGAGTGGATGGCCGAGATAGTTGGTAGGATTCGAAGGTCGACGACCGAGATCGTGTACCAGATCGACGGCTGGCGAGGCGGCGAACCCTTTGTCTGGAAGGGTCGAAACCTTATGATCTCAATGCTCTCGGAGTTGGACACGTTTGACAAGATCGAGGGACTGGTATCGTGGCTCGGCTTTTCGCTCCGGCGCAATCCATTTGTCCTCCCTATTGCACCGATCCCGCGCAACCAGTTGGATGGCTCTCCAGTTTACGCCTTCTCTCTCTCACCAGAGGAGATTGCAAGGATCGACGGCGCTTCTGAACTTATGCTCGAGGAAGAGCGCAGGTTTGCACGTGGTACTTTCCGGGGGAACAGCGTAGGCGCAGTTATCGGTGGCGGCGGCGGCGGCAGAGGTGGTATTGCTAGCAGCAATGCCGGTGGCGCAGGCGTACTTCCTCAAGGACGTCTACTGATGCCGATGAGGTCGCCGTCGATGGTGATTACAGCAGCGACGCCCGGAACTACATCGGCGACTCCGTCTCACGTAAGCAGCGAAAGAAATGAAGCAAGAGGTGAACGGAAGAAAGATGCGAGCGAACTCGTCTTCACGGATGAGGACCCTGAGCTCACACCACGGACAGGCACCCTTGTGAGCCACATTCCAGACTTTGGCAAGCTCGGCCCGATTATTCAGCACGCTGAGCGAACGGAAGACCAGCTCGACTCGCGCTTAATCTCAAAATTTGAGAGGGTAAGCAAGGAGCTTGAGGATGTCAGCGCGCAGACCCCTTTATCAAAGGTACACCCCGAGCTCGAGAGGGTTTCCGTACCTTACAAGGACGCAAGCGGAACGATGGTTTTGATGTCGCTTCCAAGCTCTCAGAGTACCTTCAAAACTGTCCACGCCCTATGTGAAGAGACAAAGCAACGTGCCGGAGAGCTTAACCGGAAGTATGCCGGCATCTTTACGGATGTTGAGGAGCGTAGGCGAGCAGCTGCTCAGGTGCAGAAGCTGGTACGAGGGAAGCAAGGTATGCTTGTCTTTATCGTGTACAGATCTCTGCTTCTATTTCCTCCCCTCACCTACCTTGCTCACTATCTCCCTTCATGCCTGCCCCCCTTTTCAACAGCGCGGGCCTTAGTTCAAGAACACCGTGTTGCTCGTGAGGAAGCGGCGTTGCAAATTCAGAGCCTCCATCGCGGGAGAAAACAGAGAAAACAGTATCGTGCTGTCGTTGCCGAGAGACATCACGCCGCGGGCTCTGTTCAGTCTATGTGGAGGGCAAAGAAGGGACGAGAGGAAGCTGTGCGCCGTGCAGACGAGCTTGTTGTACGTAAGGAAGAGGCTGCAGAGCAGATCCAAGCCGCCTGGCGAGGAAAAGCAGTACGAAGAGACTTTGAAACAAAGCAGAGAGAACTCGACCGAAGGCAGGCCGAGCAGAGAGCCGCGGTACTGCTGCAGAGCCAGGCTCGAGGCCGTAAGGCTCGATCTGACTACGCTGCTGTCCTCTCTGAGCGCAATGACGCAGCTCTGTCTATCCAGGCACTCTACCGCGGGCGCATGACAAGAAGAAAGATGCGGGACCGCGACAGGCAGGCCTTGGCGGCACTGAGCATCCAAACGTACTACAGGTATGTTTGCGACGTTGTAAGGAGAGACGGGTCGCTAATGCCGGAGGTGTCTGACGCAACTTCTATTCTCTTTTCTCTCTCTTCGTCCCCTTGCTTGCAACCTGAAAACAGAGGGTACAAAGCCCGGCGTCTCCGGATTCTTCTAGTGGAAGCTCTGGATCAGGCAGCGCAAAAGATCCAAGCGCACTGGAGGTCTCAGCGAGAGCGAAATCGATTTCTGGAGAAAAGGGATGTCGGCGTTCTCATCCTTGCCGACAAACTGCTTCGCAACTCGGTATGTTTTTCCGAATTGAGAGTCTAGAAATTCAATGCATTGTATTTTGCTTACCCCATACTTCTCCTGTACGCCTTTCTCTCTCTCAGATCTCCGGCGATGCAGAAGCACCTACTGAAGACGAGTTTGGGAACAACGCGCTCATGCTGGCAGCCAAGGCAGGATCGGTCCGACTCGCCCAAAGCTGCATTCAGAACAGGATCGTGGACCCGAACCTATTCAACGTTCGTGGCGAGACAGCATTGCACGTCGCTGCAGCATATGACAACCTAGAAATCTGCAAGATGCTTGTCACGGCCGGGAGCACAACTACGTGCAGCGACGGCGGCGGCGATACACCGCTGCACAGCGCGGTTTCGAGTGGAAGTTTTCGCGCGGCCGAGTTCCTCATCAGCTCTGGAGCCAAGCCCAACGCCTCTAACCTGGCAGGAGCCTCTCCTCTCCACCAATGTGCTGCTCTTGGGCACGCAAACTGTGCAGAACTTCTCATCAATCACGGCGCGATCATCGACGCCGAGACAAAGAGAGGGCAGACACCACTGCATTATGCGGCAACGGCTGGCGAAAACGAAACGCTGCAGCTACTCCTCGAGGCTGGGGCGGCCCCAAACATGGCAAATGAGGATGGTGAGACCTGCGCGCACATCGTGTGTCGACAGGGGCGCGATGACATGCTGCACATGCTGCTGGCCAGCGGGTGCGACCCAAATACAGTGAACGCGATGGGTGAATCACCTTGCCACCTCGCCGCATCCTACGGCTACTACGACTGTGTCGAGTGCTTGTCACTGTACAACCTCGACGTTGCGATTAGAAACAGCAAAGGAAGGACTGCTGTCGAAGAGGCAACGCTCAGTGGGCACGTGCACATTGTAGATTTCGTGGAGAGTCTCGTTCCTGCTGAGCAAGAGGACGAGGACGACGAGAAGGAGGATGAGGGCGAGATGGAGACTTCAGAGGAGTCCGCCAAGACTGCTTCTGCTAAGTCTGCTACCACTGCTCAAGCACCAGAGCTCCAGCTCATGGAGGTTCAGACTGAGGGCAAGGCGATAGATCTCGACGCCGATGAGGACGTTGGAGAGAGTGGAACTTCTCCGCTTCCCTCAGAAGGAATGACTGAACTTGGCGGCCCGTCTCTCTTTGCATCGCAGCCATTTTCGGATGAAGGAAGTCCGGCAGAAGGTTTTGGTCCTACAGCCAGGAGCATGGAGGAAGAACAAAAGCAAGTGGAGAAGAAAGAGGAAGATTCAGAGCAACAGAACGCAAGTACAAAAAGGGATGATAACATCACGCCATCGAATCAAGGAAACGGGCGTCTAGAAGACGATGCCCGCGAAAAGGTGACGCCAAAGGTAGCTGCTATGGTTCGAGAGGAAACCTACGGCAAGGCGCTGGCAAACGTTTTGCAAAGTCTTCGAGATGGCGATCTAGCAAAGGACACTGAGGAGTTAAAAGATCCAAACATGTACTGGACGAAGCAGAGCGACGGCGAAAACATATACTATTACAATACAATGACACAAGAGTCTTCATGGGACCCGCCTAGTGCTCTGGTGGGCGGCGGCGGCGGCGGCGGCGACAGCGGTAGCCATGGCACCAGTGGTGATTTAGCGGCTTCTTCGGATGTTGTGATATCAGCGTCTACGGCTGATGTCTTAGTGGGTGAGCAAGAACAGTCTACGCCCAAGTTGGAACGACTTGATAGCGACCTACAGGAGGAGGAGGAGCAAGAAGCTGCCATCGCTGCCGAAGCGGTCAGACAAGCTCAGGAGAATGCAGAGCACGAAGAGTCACAACGATCAATACAAACGGAAGAGGGTAACGATGACGGGAGCGATACCCCCAAAGACCAAGTCAAAGAGAAGGTTGACTTTCAGCGATCTATAACTGCCGATGAGCTATACTCTGACCTTGCATTGCAGTTCGCGGAAGGTAGTCATGAAGAGACGACTGTCACAGACGTCGTGGGAGACCAGCAGTTTGCAAGAGGGAGTGGGGAAGAGGAAGCAGTCATGGTTGGGGACAAAGTGCAACATCAACTTGGAGAGGTCATTAAAGAGAAGGAGCAAGCCCAGGTTGTCGAAGTGGATCAGGAGGAGGAACAAATAGGAGAGCAGCAGCATCACCAACAGGAGGAGCAGCAGGAACTGCAGCAGCGAGAATGGCAGCAGGAAGAATGGCAGCAGCAGCAGCAGCAGCAGGAGGAAGAAGGGCAGAAGCTAAAGCAGCATCAGGAGCAGCAAGACCATGTGCATTGGCAGCAGCAGGAAGCTGTGTACGAGCAGAAAGAAGCTGTACCAGAGGGCTTGCAGCCAGAGCAGGTTGAGGGGAAAAGGCTGATGGGGCAGCGCACTGAGGAAGAGAAGGTACACTATGAGGAAGATGTCAAACGCGAGCAAGATCAGCTCTATGAACAAGGGCAGCAACATTTTGAGCACGAGGAGGAGTACTCGCTGGAACAACAGCGAGATCAAGAGCACATAGAGGCCGACCAGCAAAAGCATGCGACGGAAGAAAAGCCCGGGGGCGAACTCGCTTGGAACGGGGAAGCGCAGGAAGACTTGGGAGAAAACGCGTGGGAGGGCCCTTCATACAGTCAGGGAGAGGGTTCGGAGCAAGTTGAGGAAGCACAATCTCAGCAGAACGCCGACTGGGAGCAATATGCATCTTCCGGAATCGATGCAACATATGCGGAGCAGGCGGAAGGCGAAGGTGGAGATGATGGCGAGGGTGAGGCCGTCGATCAAAGCCAAGGTCAGATCCAGGCGCAGGCTGATTTTGTTGGTGAAGACCAGCGAAGCGATGCTTGGGAGGTTAAAGAAGTCGTGCAAAAGGATGAATGGACACTCGCACATGACGATCAGAGTGGCTACGACTACTACATCAACAGTCGCACTGGCGAGACGCAGTGGGAAAAGCCGCAGGTTGGTCAGCTTGGCGGAGAGGAGGTGCTTGACGGGGAAGGCAGGTCTCACTCCAAGGCCATGGAGAATCACGATTCGGAAACGAGCCCAAAACCCCAATCCGATTCCTGGACGGCATATTTGAGCGCATCGGGTGAGGAGCACGCTGCGGCATCAGTCATTCAAAAGTACGTGAAGGTCTATCGAGAGAAAAGCCCGCCACCGGCACAACAAGAGGGGCAAGTAGAGAAGAACTCAAGTACTGTCGTTGGCACCGAAGGCAAACACGCGGAGCCGGTCAGCGAGCTTAGTCTCGAATACGACGGTGGCGCCACGCCGCTCCCGTCTGAGGGCTTGACCGAAGCGGTCGAGGGACCATCCCTCTTTCTAGATGGTGAACAGGGAACTAACGCCTACGACAATGATGGTGATGCAGCCTTCAAAGATTTCGACGTCGACGAGGAGGGCAAGGGAACCACCCCGTTGCCAAGCGTCGGTGCCGTTATGGGTGACGGAGGTTTTGACGGAGGCGTTGACAAGGAAGGCTACGTAAATGACTTCGACGTTGGCGACGAAGAACACGACGCTGCTCTCGACACGGCTATTCTCGTGCAACAACAGGATTCAGAGGTCTCCTTTTCAGACGCAGCTGAGGCAGAGGGCACAGCCACAGAAAGTACAGCTCTTTTTGAGCAGGGAAGTACAGCCTTTTACGACGACTCGGTCGGGCAGGAGGGATCAACTTTCGAGTCGGAGACCAGCGAGACGTTCAAGGAACTCTTACCCCCCGGCTCGCTTCTCTCGGCCTCTCTTGGCCACGACGAGAACGATCTGGCGGCGACAAACGTTCCGGGTGTTCGAAGTGGTACTCACAATCGGAATGGGCTCGGCGAACGGAAGGCGGACTCTCTCGAGCTCGACTCTGCCTCGGACGTTCTCGGAGGAGAAGGCGGCAGCAAAAGCAGCAACCCTGGCCTCCTCACGGGCAGTGTGCTCGGCTCGCCGCCAGGGCCTGGTCAGGCCGAAGACTCTCTAAGGTTTAGCGAGGACGGAGAAGACGAGGACTTCGGTGGAGAGAACGGCCTTGGTGATCTCGACAGCGGCGACGAAGGGCTTCCTTTGCTCGAGGGCAAGGACGGAAAGGGCGGTTTGCCCGAACTCACGTCGATTTATTAGTTAAACGATTCAAGCGTATGTCTCGTCTACGGCCCACGCCTTCTCATCCCTCGTCTCCTCTCCAAGGAGGTAGAAGATAAGCGAATATCGATCGCCGCCGGCGTGCCCGCGAACCCTTCGGCGCGATCGGATAAATTGTGAATTAGGTCGCGGACTGCGCATGCCAAGCGGCTGATCGACGACAGGAGTGTAGGCGGTCATTTCAATTGAACGCGCCGACTCACCAGTGCGTAAACCTGCCGTCCACGCGTTGCAGTCTGCGCCTCGTGTCGCAGATCAAAACCTCGGGGAGGTCCGCTCCCTCTCCTCCTTCCACGCCCCGTTTTGCCGCCGCCTTGCTCTTGCTCTCTGCCCCAAAGGAGTCCACGCAGAGCTCGCCCCCTGCGGAAAAGTCCCCAAGCGAGAGGGCGTACTGGTGGCTCCTATCTTCCCTGTCGACGTGTGGCGAGCCTTGGAAGTTGAGGGTGACCGCTACGTGCGACCAGGGAAAGCTGGTGGGCTGATCTCCTTCTCCTTCTCCTTCTCCTTCTCCTCCGGTTGCGTAACGCATGAGTTCCTCGCACAGCTCGAGAAAAGCGCCAGTTGTCGAAGTTTGGTCGCGCGTGTCGGCGCTGCTCTCACCACCTCCACCGCTCTCTCTCGCGGCGCTCGCCGAGGCCATCATCGTCGACGCCACCGTCGAAACGGTCGGTGCTCCTGGCGCTCGTGATTTGCATTGCGACTTCCCCCTCGGCAGCACGCAGTACGCGTCCGAGACGAGGCTCTTCCTCCTTCGTTTCGCCGGCCACGGAAACCTGCGCAGTGCCGCTTCGAGATCGCGGACGAGAGCAGGCGGGACGTCCCGGCCGCAGCGCACGCGGCGCTTTCGGCGCCCTCCCCGCTTCTTTAGGGCGGCGGCGAGGCGGTCAAGGAGGGCTTCCTTGTCTTCGTTGCCGCGGTGGTCACCGCCTTCCATGAGCCTCTCGAGACGTTCGGCCAGCTCTTGAGCAGAGAGCGGACGTAGCTGCTCAATCAGCGGCGGGTCCTCTCCTGGCGACAGTGTCTCGCTCGCTTTGCCGCAGCAGCTGCCTCCCTCCGACCTCCCTCCTCCTCCTCCTCCTCCTCCTCGGTTGCCATCGCTGCCATCGCTCCCACCCTTCCTCTTTCTCTTCCTCCCCAGCTTCCCTTTCAAGTCGCGGACTTTCAGTCCCAAGCCTTCCAACACTTTCCTTGCCGATTCGGCGGCGTGTCGTCCGCTCTCAAAGCGGAGCACGGCAAAGGCAAAGCTCGACTCCCGTTTTCGCTTGCGCTTGCGCTCGTCCTCGTTGCAGCCCTCGCCGCGGCTGTCGCCGTAGACCTTGCGTCGAAACTCGGTAACCTCAGCTCCCACGACGCCGTTCTCAGCAAGCAGTGCGACTACATCACTCTTCTCCTTGGTCGAGCTCGGCCACCCCCCGACCCAAACAGCCATGGATTCCATGGCTCACTCGACCATGCCTGGTGAAGATAACGTATATATATATATATATCCCGCAATAAACTTGAACTTGAGCCATAGAGCAGCGATGCTGTCCGACCAGCTGGCGCAGGAGGGTGCTGGTGGGCCTCTGGACACGCTCGCGAGCTGGCTGGACCAGTCCTCGCTATATCCGCCAGGCACGGTCGTTGCAATCGTGCAACCGCTGCGGTTGATCCTCCTCTTGTACGCCGCATCCGTTGCGCTTGAAATGTATTCGCGTTACTGCCTCGGCCTGCCCGTTTGGAATTGGGGCGGTGGCTCTGAGGAGAAGGAGACCGGCCTTGCAACCGCAGGAGCAGGCGGAAACGGAAGCGTCGAGGAGGCCATCGTTCTCGACAGCGGTGACTTGGAGTTTTCCACGCTTCCCGACGCCCTTGCCGCAGCAGAAGGCGCTGCGAAAGAGTTTGATTTCATTGCAGCTGGCCGAGCGTTGGCAAATGCGGACGCCTTGGCCAAACTATCGGATCGAAATCGGTATGAGAACGCAAAGTGGTGAGTTCGAGTTGAGTTGGTGAGGGAGCCGAGTTGCGCTTGGCTCGCGCGAGAGTAGAAACCGCCTCTCACGACAACTTCCTCCTCCTCCTCCTCCTCTTCTTTTTCTTCTTCTTCTTCTTCTTCGCCGTCGCCGCCACCGCCGCCGTCGCCGTCGCTCGCCACCTCGATCGATATCGATTCGATCCCGGCACCCCTGCAGGAGGAGAGAAAACGCACCCCTCGATCGCGAGATTCGCGTCAAGCATCGCCAATCGCTGGTCGCACTTCGGGAACTAACGTCGGATGCAGGGTGGTATGTCTCTCTCTTTACCTCTCCTCTCTCTCTCTCTCTCTCTCTCTCTCTCTCTCTCTTTCCTTCTTTCGTGCTATCGTCGCCTCCTCCTTCGAATCCGAATTCAAGATCCCTCTTTCG
>JACLAD010004551.1_pt1 | contig 10231 bp, 5 predicted proteins | sample 8027901 | NCBI WGS metagenome assembly JACLAD01 (sample SAMN15725071, study PRJNA655200) | protist metagenome | isolation source: fluorescence activated cell sorting (FACS) single amplified genomes of... | place: Spain: Blaines Bay Microbial Observatory, Mediterranean Sea | collected 2016-07-05
GATTCAGGCTTTAATTCTGACCTGTGAGAATATTGAATGGGAGAATATTCAAGCTGTGTACATTTGGCCGCTTTATGTGGCTGTTGTGTGTTCCACCCTCGCTCTAGTGGTCTCAACACTCTATTACTTCCTCCGCCCAAAACATCATTTTTATGTTTGGTGGAAATCAAGGGGAAAATGGTCCGTCATTGCAACATCCATTTTCACCATCCTTGCAGTGTTCTCTACCCTTACACTCTTTGCAACATTGATGGGATGGTATGTTTCGGCCACAGATCAATTTTGTGTCACCCAGCAAATCAATCGGCGTAGATACATAGCTGCTTACGTGGTCTCAGCCCTGATTTTTGTTTTCTTCTTCCTAGTAATGGTCTAAGGGTGAAGAGACCAGCTCCAAGCTTTGACTTCTCAGTTTGAGGACACAAAAAAAAAGGCACATATAATTTGTGTGCAGTAAGTAGGTCTGGACGTCTAGACTAGCGTCTCCATGTCTAGGTACTGTAGTGTTACATATTGAGCAATTTTGTTGTGTATTTGTGGTTTTGTTGTATTCTTTGTACTATATTTATAGAAATAGTAGTATAGCAAGATATTGGTTTAGATGAGTAGATGAGTTTTTACGGAGGTAAGTGCTTGAGGATAAACCTAGGAGAAAAGTGAGTAAGTATGATACAGGTGAAGAGGCTAGGAGACTTAATCTTATTGAATAAAAATTGCCGCAATCAGTTTAGTTCGACAATATAGTATGGGGATATTATTGGTATAGATTAATAGGAATAGTTGTATCGCGCGGTGTTGACGATAGTAAAAAGATAAACGCCATAAATAGTTGAGTAGTACACACACTCTCAATTGCGGTGATGGAAGATGTATAAATGATCAAAGCGATTTGTTTTATTGACCCTCGGTAATAAATGGTTACGATTATTGTGTGCAGTTGTATAATATAGATGTTCGCATGGATATGGTTTCATCGTTGGAGGTCAGGATTGAAGGTAGTGTTATATATTGAGCAATTTTGTTGTGTATTTGTGATTTTGTTCTATACTTTGTACTATATTTTTAGAAATAGTAGTAGTAGTATAGGTATAGCAAAATATTGGTTTAGATACAAGTATATGTAATAATGCTTAATAATACTAATACCTAGTAATAAAAGCGTCGCTTCAGGCTTATCAACAATATATTGCTATTGCTACTGGCTATTGCAATAAAAGTATTGTTATTATAATTTTATAGCTAATAATAACAATAATAATAATAAATAGAGGAAATCAGGGCTGACCGGTAATACTGTTTTTTTTTTTTTTACTGTTATTTTTGTACTGTTTACTGTTTTTAAAACAGTAAACAGTAAACAGTATATGAGTTGGCTACAACTACAACGATGGCCAGCACAAAGTAAACAGTACACATTAAATTAAAAGCCGCTCTTAAAATAAAACAGTAAACAGTACCAGGGGTGACCGGCGGTACTGTTTTTTTTTACTAACTACTAAACCTCATCTTCTTCCTCGTCGTCCCTGAAGTCCTCATCGTCGTCGTTGTATTCATCCAGCGCGCCTGGAACCAGGACAAACTTAAATATATCGTCGATCTTTAACAGGGATGACCGGTAATACTGTTTTTTTTTTTTTTACTGTTATTTTTGTACTGTTTACTGTTTTTAAAACAGTAAACAGTAAACAGTATATGAGTTGGCTACAACTACAACGATGGCCAGCACAAAGTAAAGAGTACACATTTTAAATTAAAAGCCGCTCTTAAAATAAAACAGTAAACAGTAAACAGTATATGAGTTGGCTAAAACGATGGCCAGTAGCCAGTACAAAGTAAACAGAAACAGTAAATACTTCTAGATCTTAAAAATTATCGGTCAGCCCTGATAGAAATAGAAGTACAATTATAATAATGATTAATAATATGGATTTGTAGTTGTAGGTTGACTAGCTATTACTATAATGATTAATAAATATGTTTATTTTATCAATTATAATTATCAATCATTGTAATTGTACTTCTACTTTTTTTGATAAATTGCAATATATCATTATTGCAAAAAGAGTTATTGATTTATGCGATGAAATGGCTGTTGTTGGTGTTGGGTAATGGGTAATGGGTAATTAGTAATTAGGAGTAATAGTAATAGTAATACTTCGTTAATAGTAATAGTTAATAGTAATTGTAATTAGTAGATGTAGATGAAGCAGATGTAGTTAGGATTTTTAGCTGTAGGTAGAGCTACAGTACCTAGATGTACATATCTCATATCTGCATACACATACATGTACCTTCGGGTCTACTGCTAACTGACCTATCTTATTTGCTATCTATCTAATTCTCTAATCGTAATTAAGCACTTCACCTACTTTATGATTGGGCTTGTATATACAACAATACAACCTTCTTTCCTTGACTTGAAGTGTTCAATCGCAAATTCAGCCCCCGTTACCTGATCCAGCACACGCAGTTACAAGTACAAGTGTATGTCCGTATTATTGTCTTATAATAATAAATACCTAGAAGTGAATACTTATAGCAATGAACTGATGACTCGTTGCTTTAGCTTCAGATACTTCCATTCATAGCCAGGAAAACTGGATTCCATATGCCACTTTAAGAAGGCAGACTGATCATTTCCAATATCCAATATGCGCCTCATTGCAGCGAAGTCCTCTAGAAAGTCTAGTCTCTGGAAAGCCAAATGCACTTTCTTACTGGTAAACGCATCGATCCATCTCTCCTCAAATCCTACACATCTTCGAAGCATTCTTACAAACTCTACATCATTTCTCTCACTTGCTATATGCAAAGCAGTCAAATTACGACGACGAGTTCTAGCATGGATATCTATACGACCACTATGTAGAAGGACATTCATGTACTCCATACGATTGCCGTAAACACTATGCGAAGATGCAGCTACATGAAGGATCGTCCACCCATCTCCTCCCCATCTAATCCCACCTGCATCTTCATTCACATCGTATGAATCGTTCTTTAGCAAGGCTTGAAACGCACCTATGTCATTACTATGCATAGCTGCTAGTAGAGGAGTGCTACACCAAATTCGATTGAACAGATCTCTCATGGCTTGGTTGCATTGAGGTATTTCTTGGCTGTTGTCTTTACTGTAAATATCAGCACCTTCTTCAATCAGAGTCATCGCTATTCCCAGTTGGTCATGCTGCCAGCAGCTACATGCAATATGGAGAGGTGTTGATCCCTCTTTGTTTCTGGCATTTACATCAGCACCTTTCCTGACTAGAGCTATGGATGTCTCATGAAATCCATTGAATAATGCAATATGAAGAGGTGTGTCTTCCATCTTGTTTCTAGAATCAATGTTGGAACCATTCTGAAGTAGGGCCATGGCTAAGTCAGTATTGCCATTATCACATACAAGATGAAGAGGCGTATCTTCATTACTATTACGCATATTTATATCGGCACCTTTTTCAATCAGAGAAATTGCTAAGTCCGTATAATCGCTCTTACATGCAATATGAAGAGGTGTGAATCCCCTACAATTTCTACTATTCACACAAGCACCTTTCTCAATCAGAGCCATGGCTAATTCAGAATATCCACTTCTTAGTGCGAGATAAAATGGTGTATCTCCATCACTATTACTAATATTTACATCTGCATCTTTCTCAACCAGAGCCACGGCTAGTTCAATGTGACCATCCCTGCATGCCAGATGAAGAGGCGTATTTCCATCGCTACTACTAATATTCACATCGGCACCTTTATCAACCAGAAACATGGCTAATCTAGTATGACCATTACCACATACGTCATGTAGGCATGTATGCTTTGAAGTGCCTCCTATAGTATGGATGTTGGCACCTTTCTCAATCAGAGCCATTGCTAATTCCGTATGACCCTGATTGCAAGCAACATGAAGGGATGTACACCCATCGTTGTTTCTAGTTTTCAAGTTAGCGCCAACATCGATCAATGCCATAGATATATCAGTATGACCATTATAACATGCACAATGAAGAGGTGTATTTCCATGTTTGCTTCTGGCTTTCAAATCAGCACCCTTAGCAATCAGAGCCATGGCTAATTCACAATGACCGTTTTCACAAGCGACATGAAGAATGGTAGTTTTAATATTATCTTTTGCATATATATCAGCACCCTGCTGAATTAGTGCCATAGCTGTCACTAGATGTCCCCTTTTGCATGCCAAATGAAGGGGCGTGGTCCCTTCGCTCTTATGCGTGGCGTTTATATCAACCCCTCTCCCAAGCAAAGTCATCACCACTTCCGTGTGCCCATTACTGCATGCAAGATGAAGAGGAGTGAGTCTATCGTTATTCCATACATCCATATCAGCACCCTTCTCAATTAAAGTCATAAATATTTCAAAACATCCATTTCTACATACACTATGAAGAGGAGTTTCTCCAAACTTGTTTCTAAAATTTAAAGGGGCGCACTCACCCATTAGAGCAATGGCTACTTCAATGCAACCATTTTCACATGCGAGATGGAGGGGTGTGTCTCCTTCGCAATTTCTATACTTCATATCAGCTCCTTTCTGAATCAAAGCAATAGCTAGTTCTGTATGACCGTTCTCACATGCTAGATGAAGAGGTGTATACCCATCATTACCTCTAGACTTTATTTCAGCTCCATTCTCTACTAAAGTCATGGCTAATTCTCTATGACCCTTCTCACAGACTAGATGAAGAGGCTCATATCCAACAGCGGTAGCTTTCATATCTGCACCTACCTGGATCAGAGTCATCACTACTTCAGTACAACCATTCTCACAGGCAACATGAAGAGGTGTAAACCCACTGTTATCTCTGGCATGCAAATCGGCACCTTCCTGGATCAGAGTCATCACTACTTCAGTACAACCATTCTCACAGGCAACATGAAGAGGTGTAAACCCACTGTTATCTCTAGCATGCATATCAGCTCCCTCCTTAATCAGGTCAATGGCTATTTCAAGTTGACCATGCTTGCATGCAACATGCAAAGGTGAATCTGACATGTTTTCCCTCTCTTTCTCCTTTTGCGCTGTGGCGCACTCGTTCTTCAAGTTCCTTCTGTTCTCTCTGTGATTCTCCTTCTTCACTTTGTACTTTTTGAAGAAGTGCCCTCCCCCTTTCACCCCTACGCTACGGCCAGATCCTCCTTTCTTCCTCCTCTCTGATAGATACATGGATACCCAAGCCATCCGCTTGCTTTCTGCTTGAACATGATGTACTATTATTTCTCCCCCTACTATTTTAACTATTTCACTGTTATATGATTATTATTATTATTATCATTACTATCATTATTATGAAATGACACAAAAAAAATTGGAGTGGATTTTTGGCTTCTTTTCTTTGGACCAGCCAACTTTGTAAAGCTTTGATCAGTCAGTCAGTCAGTCAGAGAGTCAAGGAGGGAGTCAGGGAGGGAGTCAGGGAGTCACTATACCATCTTCTTTTTAAGATAATAGATGTTTTTTTCCCTCTCTCGCTCTCTTTCTCACTGCCTCTATCTGTGTGTGTGTTTGGAATATTGGGCCTAGTTTAACTGGTACTACTACTACTATTTCACTCCTATTTCACTGTAATATCAATATTACTATATATACTTGATAGTTGTTGTGTCTTTTTTTATGGAGGATATAAGACCAAATCAAAACGAGATAGTTAGTATTTTCGTATTTAGTATTATTTCTAAGTAGTACTCTACTTAGACCCAGCCACACATTGTCATATATGTCCCCCGCCGTTCGTCACACTTTTCCAAAAACAATCATTGCAATTTTTGCAATTTTTTCAATTTTCGGATGGAAACTTTAAAACTTTTTTGGAAAAACTTTTAGGACTCCTTCTTTTGAAGCAATTCCCGAAGTGAAGAAGTCATTTCCATAACCATCCATGTATGTACGTACCGTGACTAGACTATGAAGAATGAAGAATCACCTCGTCTTGATCGTCGCAATTTGTGAAGATACTCTGGATACCTCACAAGGAGGGAGGAGGAGGAAGAAGAAGAAGAAGAAGAGAGGAGAAGTGGGAAAGAGGAAGGGGCTATCAGTCTTTCTCATCTCCTTCTAGCCTGATGCACAATCAAACTCTTATCGATGTCCTGGTCTTCATAAGCTCCATTTTTATTGCGACTGCGTATCGCTCGACGAAGGGATCAATATCAACAGCTTCAACTCCCAACTCTTCTTCTTCGAAGTCAACAAATAGCTCGAAGAAACGGCTGTCCATTTCTCGACCAAGATCGTCCTCTATTTCCCAGATGCGATCAGCTACATCTAGCTCGACTCCAACAGGGTCTCCCAGAAGTGCACCCAAGGCTCAGACGTGCTACGCCGCTAGCAGAAATAAGGGTCCTATTCTAGAGGTCCTTCAAGATCTCATTAAGGACCGCAGCTCCACCAATGTGTTAGAGATTGCATCCGGCACAGGTGAACATGCTGCGCACTTTTGTAGTAATCTCAATAATCTGGTATACCAAACGTCAGCATTAAACTATGAGGCAGAATCGTCATGGCGTGATAAATACTCAAAAAAAACTTCAATGGACCTTCTAGAAATCAAGGAAGCTTACTATGATATGAATGATTCAATGAGGGGGTGGGCTGCAGATTGTTCCAAGGATATTAAAGCTAGAGGTAGTGTTATCTTGCCAAACATACAGATAGATGTAGAAACTTTCGACCAGAGTGTTTTACCCAGCAAGATGGGACCGGAAGAAGTAGATGTTATGATTTGTATAAATATGATTCACATTTCGGCGTGGAAATGTACAGATGCTTTATTCAGGACAGCAGATATATGTTGTCGAGAAGATGGACTGTTGCTAACTTATGGACCATATAGTGAGTCTGGAGAAATGATGGATAGCAATAAAGCATTCAACGAATCATTAAAAAGTAGAAATCCAGATTGGGGTGTCAGAGATGTAGATGACGTAGAGGCTGTAGCAAAATCACACGGATTCTATTTGGACACAAAGATAACGATGCCTGCGAATAACCTAAGCTTGGTTTTCCGCCGGTCGAAGAAAAAGAGGTAGATGCAGAAGTACTCAGGAAATAATTTGGAAGATCAAGAATTTTACCTCCTTGCTACGTATAACTAAAACTAAAATTTCTAAGAAGTATATTTTTAAAATGATTTGTTGCATTCCCAATAATTTTCTTGATAATTTTAGCTTTTAGCTAATTTTATATTTTATGCAAATGCAAGTGCAAGTGCATGATGCAAAATATGCGACAAAAGTTGCCTGCGAATAACCTAAGCTTGGTTTTCCGCCGGTCGAAGAAAAAGAGGTAGATGCAGAAGTACTCAGGAAATAATTTGGAAGATCAAGAATTTTACCTCCTTGCTACGTATAACTAAAACTAAAATTTCTAAGAAGTATATTTTTAAAATGATTTGTTGCATTCCCAATAATTTTCTTGATAATTTTAGCTTTTAGCTAATTTTATATTTTATGCAAATGCAAGTGCAAGTGCATGATGCAAAATATGCGACAAAAGTTTTATTCAGATTTAGAGGGGGGACAGCGAACAGCTATCCTATATACAAATGTAGTAGTACTGATAGTGATAGTGATAGTGATAGTGATAGCAATGATTTTATTTTTTAATTTTTAATTAATTTTAATCAAGATTTTTAATTAAAGTTTAAAATTTGCACATTCGAAAACTCTAGAACTAGAACTAAAACTAAAACTAAAACTAAAAGTGAAAGTCAAAGCTGAGTCAGAGTGTCAGCAGATGCGTCTAGTTCTTGAGCCTAAATCTGAAGTGCATTTACCTATAATAATGTATTGCTCATGACAAACATAATTTTCTAATACCTTGCATCTCCATTCATTTTCACATTTGGAGAGTCTAACAATTAGGAAGCATTTAAATAAAATCCCTACGAATTTCTTTCTTGGGTAAACTCTGGATTCGACGCTGCCAATCATCATCGGATGTAGATCTTGGGAACGGAGCGATGAGATAGACACATTTATTCACATTTAAAATATATCCAAAAGCAGGTCCGTGTCATTGAACATAATCAATAAACTCCAAAATTTTGGAGAATGGCAATAACAAATCATCTTCGAAACCATTTGCATTTCTCTGGGTGGAATCGTTAGGTACTGTGCATATATACACCTAAGGATCATTCTTCCCTTCTAACTGCGACTCAATTTCAGTACTACTATGACTAGACAACCTGGTTAGCCCTAAAGACTGAGTAGTATCAAAAATACATTCAAACCATCCCCTAAACTCGCTGAAATTCACATACCCAGTTCTATCTAAATCAACAAAACTAAACATATCAGTAACAAAAACATCATCAAATTGCATGCCCTCGTAATCTAACATTAACTGAGCCATTACCGCATGAAACTCGTCCCGACTTATACGATCTGTGCCATCATAATCAAAGATTTCAAAATAAAACCTGCAATTTTCTTCGCGTTCTATATCAACAGAGCTTTCTTTGGAGTCAATCTTCGATGATACAGAAGTTACTTCTCTAAATGACGAAATAATTGAAAAGAACTCGAAGTAATCCACTATGTCACTGTTATCAACATCAAATAACAAAAATATCCTCTGAGTTGCTAGTTGCGGTAAATCTACGTTCACTAAAATGTCACAAAATGTCTCACAGTTGATACCATCTTGTAAATTAATTGGCGATTCTCCATCGTATCCAATACTCTGGAGAAATAGTTGCTTCATACGGGAGTTTTGAGAAGTGGTGATAGACACTCCTGTACTTCTTGATTTTGTGCTCCAACTGTTGATTTCTCGAAGGATAGACTGTTTAATAGCATTCCGTCGGTCTACCTGCTGTTCTATGCTCCGTTTCATTTTTTGTAAATGTTTAAATTTACGCAATCCTTTCCTGTATTGCTCTCCAAAGTCATCATCGTCGAGAGTAGCAAAATCTCTAATCCAGCTGTGACTGAGAATTTCAGCACACGTAATTCTTTTCGATACGTCTAAGTCGAACATTCGACGGAATAGGTCTTTGCAATTCTCTGTGATTTTCATTTTGTGATCAGGAAATTCCAGATCTTCGGCATTAAACCTTGGATTCAGCACAACTCTCCGAGTTTTGTTGTAAACATCCAGATCATGTACGGTGTTATGTTTAAATGGATATTCAGTGAACAATATTACCCATAAGGTACAACCAGCCTGCCATATGTCACTAGCTTTCGAATGAACCCGTCTCTGTAATGTCTCTGGCGCATAGTAAAGCGCAGTGCCTTTGGGCGGCCCAAAATATTCCAGTTCATCCTCACCTTTCTTCAAATATGCAGAAGCTCCAAAGTCGATGAGTTTGATGTCTAGATCGTGCACTTTGGTGGTGTTGATGTCTAGCGACATTCTTCCCGACAAGCGTCTCCTCGAAGTTGCTGATTTCTCCTCACTTTCATCTTTACCATCTTCTGATCTTTTGCTCTCAGGCAGATAAGAATCATCGACTGCATCCTCTGAGATGTTTGGTTTCACAAACATGAAATTCTCAGGTTTGAGATCTCTATGAATCAAATCTTTATCATGACATTCTTTTAAAGCCAATATCAGATTCCGAAACACAGTCGATGCAGCCCTGTTCGTAAAATGCACTTCTTCCATTAGTAGCCCCATGACATCTTTTTCTAAGCATTCAGATACCTTAACTAGATATCGTCCTTTGTATGTTTTGCCTTGCATAAATTGACCCGGTGCTCGCAGATCAGGCCGAGAGTATTCAGCGGCATACCCTTCAAAAGAATCTATGATGTAACCATAGCACTCCGCAGTGGATTTGATGTTATTCATTTTCCAATCGGTGACAAGCTCCTCTTCGATCGTTTGAGGATCAGGTCGTGAACATCCTTTCATGCCAAAGAATTTCATGGCTACGGACGATGAAGGGTCTGATTTTCTGGTGTACTTGAAGACAGAACCACTGCCGCCATCGGCAGCATGGCTTGCTATCGTGAAGTCATTAATGTCGAGCTCTGGAATCCCCGAGGTGTACAGAAATAAGTCTGTAGCAATGATGGGATGTTCCTCTTCCTTACTCATCCCAGTTGAAGCTCTCTCTTGTCTGCTCTAAACTCTTCGTTCCGCTATTCTCTCCTCGAATATCAATATCGAATAATTAGTGAATGAAGGAGAATCTCCAATCCAAGACCAGCACCATACATATACACATGTGGATACTTTTGTAAAGATCCGATTTTTTTTTAA
>JACLAD010008242.1_pt1 | contig 10224 bp, 15 predicted proteins | sample 8027901 | NCBI WGS metagenome assembly JACLAD01 (sample SAMN15725071, study PRJNA655200) | protist metagenome | isolation source: fluorescence activated cell sorting (FACS) single amplified genomes of... | place: Spain: Blaines Bay Microbial Observatory, Mediterranean Sea | collected 2016-07-05
TAATTTGAGACAAATTCTTTATGGTTGTTTTCAATATCATTATACTTCTTTTGAATACTATCTTTTACACGTTTGTTTTTTCCTTTACTTAGAGTTAATTGAAGTTCTTCTTGTTTGCTTTCAATTAATTTTGGATATGTCTTTTGTAAGTTAGAAAACTGCTTTTCGTTATCTAATAAATCATTAGTGAATTCAAATACATTATGTATATCATTATATGTTTGATTGTATTTCCTATAATGATTTTCAACTTTAAATTGAAAGGCATTTTTATTATTTTTAGTATCAAAATCATCTAAAATAGATTTAATTCTTTTTTTATCTAATTTTTTTTCATAAGATGAAAACTCTTCTTTGATTTTTTCAAATTTGGATTTATCTTCATCCATTATTTTATTATATGCACCGAAGTCTTTGTAAAAGTTTTTATTATTTTCTAGAAGGGAAATAGATTTACTTCTTTCCTTTTCAATTTTATTTATCTCTTCTCTAGTTTCATTAATTAAACTTTTAGCTTTATATTCCTTTGATAAATTAATAAAATAAGGCGTAGATAAAATAAGGGTAAAAACTAGTATGATTGCTGATAAAATTCCAATGGTATGAAAAGGTTTTTTCTTTGCAAAAAATCCAAACCTTTCAAGTAGATTAAGTCGTTTTAGCTTATCAATATCTCTCATGTTAATATAGTGTCTCCTTTGCTTAATAGCTTTATTTGAATTCCATAGTAATATTCAATAGTTGTATTTCTATTTTATATTATTTATGTAGGATAATCCAGTAATTATGAAAAATTTTGCATTTCTACAAAAAGAAAATATAGAATATAATTTATTAAAATTACTTATAGGAAAGGGATTTCAAGTGATATATAAAGTTAATGACTCTCAAATACATTCTACATATTATTTATTATACTTTTTAAAGTTTGGACCAACTACTATTTCTTTATTTATTTATGTGTTGCTTCTATTAGTTGTACCAAAAGAAAATGTTTTATCTGTTGTTAGTTGGGTTTCCTTTTTATTAATTCCGTCTATTTTAGTTGGGATATTTTTATCTAAGCAAGTGTTATTAAAATTAAGTTCTCTTAATATGAACAGAGTTTATCCTTTTAACCCTTATCAAAAGGCAAATATCTATGTTCCAGATTTAATTGATTTAGAACACAATGATGAATTTCAATATTACGCTTTATTTGAAGGAACTACTGCTTATATTGATATAAAGACAAATGTTGTATATCTTGTATTAGAAAATAATAACGAACAAGAAGTCGTTGTGTATGGCATATTGCCAAAGTAAAAAACACCTTACAAATAGTAAGGTGTTTTTATGTACACATAAAAAGAAACCCCTTATATAAAGATTTGGTCGGCAGGGATTCTTTTTATTAGGTAATTTTATGAGCAAATAATGGCAACACTAGGCTACAATTTAATTATAGATTGTTTTTTAGTGAAAATCAACTGGTTTTCTTTAAGGAAAAATAAATATCTACATTTTCAGCATAAGCTCTTTCAATATCGATTTCATCAACGGTTTCAAATTCAGCACCTAGGCTTTCCCAAAAGTAATAAGGTCTCATTGATGATTCATTTAATACTTGTCCGTAAATTTCTTCTAAGTTATATTTTTTAAATAAAAATTTAATTGCTTCAGAACCAAAACCTTCTTCTTTTTGAATAACTTCAATCATATCCAGCCTCATGATTTTATCTTTAATAGAAAACCATAGGTATCCGATAATGTTATTATTAATATCAATGATAGCTTTGCTATCTCCTTTCCCCTGTTGATAAATCATTTGAATTTTATGGTCTTCTGGAATATCAATAATATCTTTGATTATCATAAAAAGCACTCCCTTTTCTTTGTCTCTCATATAATTTTAGCACTTCTTAAAGTTATTTTGAATTAAATAAAATGTGTGGAAATATAAACCCACACATTACTCTTTACTTTTTCTATATAGCTTTTGATGTAATGCTTTTCCCACTACAAGTAGAATAGTACCCACTACACCAGAACTTAAACATATAGCAAGGTCAACACCCTTAAAGTAATTATAAATGGAAATAAAAACAATTAGTAACCCTATCCCACCGAAGAAAAAACTAATTAGTTCTGATTTTAATTCCTTATTATCTTTCATGTTCATCACTCCATATTATGCAATTTTAATATCTGTTTAATTTTCTTTATATTATTATTATACCACTTTTTTATGTATATTAATACAAAAAAAACGTGTAGGTTTCCCCACACGTTTACCCCCTATTATTGAGTAGTTTGTAACTTACGCCACAAATACCCAAAAGTGTTAATCCTACAGCAGCACTTGAGAGTGCTACCCCATAACTTGCTTTTTTAGCAATTAAAACATAGATACTCATAATGATGATAAGGAAACTAATCCCACCACCAATAGAGCAGATTTCCATAGTAACTTTCGTTACCTTGTATAAGTGTTGCTCGCTCACGCCTATTCCTAATTCTCTTTTTGTGTTAGTATTTACGTTGTTATTCATAACATCCTCCTATTGTCTCCCTAACTATAGTTAAAGTACACTATAATTAAGTTTTGTCCTTTACCTTTTCCTTTGTTATGAGCGTTGACTAAGATAGTCAATTATTTCTTAAAGCGATTACGAATGAATTGGCGAATATCATTCGCTACAATGCATCCAACAAAACCTAAGACGGTAGCAATAGTTTTGGCTTTCAAAGTAATTAAACCAAAACTTTCTAACACTTTACCGTAAAAGGCAAAAACATCAGCAAAAATAGGTTGGAAAAACTCACCTAAAATTACAACTGCTTCAGCGACTTCTTTGATGTTGCCAGAGAAGAAGAAGATGAAAGCAAAAATTACAAACCAGCGGACAGACTTGTACAAGAATGGTTTTTCAGTTTTAAACTTAGCAAATCTTTCTGCAAAAGTTAAAATACCATCCAATTCCTGACCGACATTACCACCATTTTGTGGTGGTGTTTGCTGAGGTACATTCCCACCTTGAGAAGCACCATTAGCATTGTTGTTAAAAAGATTATTCAAAAAGTTAAACATACAAATTCCCCCTTTAAGATTTTAAAATTTAAAAAAAATCTATAAGGGGTGTCACTCTTCTTGTTGCTAAAAGAGAAACACTCTTTTTATGAAAATAGGGTAGTTAATTATAATATGATTTTATAATTTTTCGAAAAGTCCTTTTCTTCTAATGAAATTTTCCTTTTCTCTATCTGCTTATATAATTAAAGTAGAAAGATAAAAGTCCTTCTTTGGAGTTGAAAATTTTATGAATAATGTTGATAAGATGTTTGAAGACCTTAAATTACAAGGCTTTTCTTATATAGAAAATTTAATTAAAGAACAACAAGAAGAAAATCTCTTTCTTGATTTTAAAAGAAAATGTAACGCTGATGCTCCTTATATGGATAGAGACGATAGAAAAAACTATGCAAAGGCTTTGTCTGCTTTTTCTAATGCGTCTGGAGGGTTAATTATTTGGGGAGTAGAAGCCCGTTCATTAAAAGAACATTCACCAGATGTTGCTGTTGGGGTAAAACCAATATCTCATTTAAGAAAATTTGTAACCGATTTAAATAGTTTAACTCATAGTGCTTTGATTCCTGTTAATAATCAAGTTCAGAATATTCCTATATTTGTTGATAAAAGAAGAGATATAGGTATAGCTGTAACCTATATTCCAGAAAGTGATGTTTATCCCCATCGTGCATTATTAGGAGTACATCAGTACTATACAAGAGCTGGTGATAGCTTTATTGTTATGGAGCATCACTTGTTGGAAGAAAGTTTTGGAAAGAAATATAAACCAAAAATGAATGTAAAATTCTCGACTTCATTAGAAGTAAACAATGATAAGAAAAATAAAAGTGAAGAAGAAGATAAAGATGAAAAAGTTTATTTACACTTTAATTTTTCTTTGCAAAATGTAGGAAAATATTTATCTAAATATCCAGCTTTAAAACTTAAAAATAATAATAAACATTTAAAAGTTAAATTTAAACAATATGCTTATGAATTACATAATAGTCATTTAAATGAAGTGAAAATTTCTCATAATGAATATTATTATATAAGTAATCAAAATTTAGTCATTCATCCTAGTATGACTATCCCAGTTGTTCGTGTGACAATCAAGATAAGTAAGGAAAAACTAGAAGAGTTATTTGAACAAAATTATGTGTTTTCTTTTGGTTATGAAGTCTATTCGCAAAATTGTGAACCGATTATGGATACAATATATATTAAAGCAAGAACAATACAAAACAGATATAAGCGATATTTTAAATGAATTTAAAAATAATACGATATTTAAACCTACATATAACTGTAGGTTTTTTCTTTTTTGTTTTATAATTAATATAGATACTGTAAGAAAAGGAGTGTTGTATATGTTAATAGTAAAAGAGAAGTGGGATAATCATAACTGCTTAACCATTTTAAATTTTTATGATGAAGAAAATAATCATGTGGGTCATATTTCTGCAGATATAACAGACCATGGAGATAGAAAAAGTGTTTTTATATTCAATATGGGTAGTTATGTGAAAGGAAAAGGAATTGGTACACAAATGATAGAGTATTTAAAATCGATGGATGGTGTTACTAAAATAAACGGTGATATAGACCCAGACTCAACAGGATTTTGGTTAAAAATAGGGTTTATTCAAAGTGAAGATGAAGACGAGTTTGAGTATAGAGTTTCAAATAAATAATATTAAATCTAAAAAAGAAGGTTAACTTATATGAGTTAATCTTCTTTTTAATTCTATTAAATTTTTCATTTAGTGATTAAGTTCTTGTGATACTTCAATCATATAGTCCCAATTCCACATGTGAGACTGTTTTAAATATTCTTTATCTGAATTTAGTATATTGTATAACCACTTATTATGATGTAGAAAAGAAATATTAAACATTGAACTAATAGGGAGAATTTCCTTCAAAAACTCAAAATAATACCCAACCAAATTAGGGTTTTTATTTTCTTTGTAATGTTCAATATATAGTTTTAATTTCCGATTTACTTCCTTTGCAATCTCTGTATTAAATCTTTTAAATATATCTGAATCCTTTATTCCAAATATATACCCCTTTTTAATGAACTCTTTGTAATATAAGAAATCAAAATATTCCTTTTCAAATAAAATAAGATGAACAGCTTTGTCGTAGTTATGATTTTTTAAATAAAAATATACTTGCATTAGTTTCGCTTCTTTTTCTGTTATCATATTTTGGTGACCAACTTCATTATAGTAATGAGTATAATTTAGTCTTTTGTTATTTTCTTTAATTTCTTTATATTGTTTCCACTGCTTTGAAAATTCATATTTATATAATCCATTATACTTTTGACTAATGTGAGTGACTTCATGAATTAAACTAGATAACATTCTCTCTTTGTTATCTCTTTCTTTTATCTTGATTAGCCAACTATTTTGTCCTGTCTGTTTAACACTAGATTCTTCACATAGTCGTATTGTACATCTTTTTTTAATGTCGTCAGTAAAGAAAAATAAGATAATTTGTTTTTTATTAATAAAGGTATCCCATTTCATTAGTGTAGAATAATATATAAAATCTAAGAGATTATCATAATTTTTATGTTTCAAATTCACTAGTTTTAAATTGGAAAATCCCATAATTATCACTCCTTATCTTATAACTAAATTTTACCATATTGATGCTCTCATTGATACTAAAAGTATATTATTTTGATTTTTAGCATAAAAAAAAAGAGCCGAATTTTTATCAGCTCTAATTTTTTAATTATTAAATAAAGTTAATGTAAGGAAAAGAATTATAATCTACTTTTGCTTTGGATACTCCTTTTACAGATATCCCAACATCTAGTTCATTTGATATTCTTCTGATAGACTCAAATGCTGTTTTGTAATATTCACCATCGTATTCAAAAAGATTAATGACAATATTTTTAAATCCTTCATTCTTTTTATTTTTTACGCATTTCTTTAATGAAAAGTAATTATCGCTAAACATAATTATTTCATGGCTAACAAAATGGCTACCTTCGACAGACCCTCTATCCCACATTCTCATTTCCTCCTAAATAGTAATCTACTTTTATTCTTCTTCATATGGCTCTTTTTCAAAACAAGACTGGCATTGACCGTGTTCATAATATTCTGGTGGATAAAGTGCAGCTTCAATTTCTTCAATTTCCACTGTCACAGTACAAGTTACACATATATATGTGTGCATATTATCACTCCTTCTTATTTCTTAATATAGCTCTCTTTAAAAGAATTTGTTTAATTTTATCATTAATGACTTAAATCAAAAAATAAAGAATCTTATATTTGTTATTTCCAACCAATATATCCTAATTCACGATACTCATTTAAAGATAGACCTAGAAAGTCTTTAAGTTCTAAGTAGCAAGAAAATAATTCTAGTAATTCATATTTGTTATACCCAGCCTTTTCTAGCTCTAATTGAATTTCTTTATTGGATATCTTTCGTGCTTTTAAATTATTAATAATTTCTTTCGCTTCTTTTCTTTTTACTTCTATATCTCCATTATGTACTACAAACATTTAAGTCCACTCCCTTAAAATATAAAAGTTTCTGTTAATATCTCTATACCTTATTATAATATAATTCACTATGATTATAAAGAAAAAAGCCACTATTTTAGCGACTTTTTTCTTTTAATTTATAGGTTTTGCACAAGTGTTTTAAGAGTATCTAAAATTTCCATATCCTTATCAGTATCAAAGAATTGAACCTCATTATTATTTTCAAATCTAAAATACTTTTCACCTTCAGTGGTTTCTAGTAGATAAGAGTGTAGCATTGGTAAAGCCTTGTCTATTACATTTTCACTAACAAGTTGTTTTACGGTATAACTTTCTAACTTTTCTGTATCTATATCATAGTTAGCATTTAAGTTCACAGTTATATTTACAACATTAAAAGATTCTTTTTCTTTCCCGATAATGCTTTGATACTTCTCAAAAACTTTTACTTGTTCATATTGAAGACCTATACGTTTTTGTAATAAGTTGACCATGTATTCATAGTTATGACCTAAAAATACAAGGATATCTTGTTCAACAAACCAAATAATATCACTTTCTAACTTGTCCATTCTTACTCTTTTTCCCATTATGATTAATGGCTCTAACCACTGGAAGTTTATATGTAAAATACCCTTTTCAAGAGGATTTAATTCTAACACTTCTGGTGGTTTTACAGTAGCTAGAAATTTCTTCATAAACTCTTTTTCTTCGATTTTGAAAATAGTAGCAGTTCTTGACCATAAATACATTTTAAACACTCCTTTTTAAATAACAATACATCTTTATTATACTATACTTTCTATATTTGTGTGTACTCATTTGTTTAAATATTGTTTATATTATATTATTTAATATATAGTTTGAATTAAAGTGTTTTATTTAAAAAAAGGAGATGTTGATGTATGGAAAAGAAAACAGATTTTTATTGGTATCTTGGTATGGTAGGCTTTATCGTGATTGGTATTGGACTTCTTGTAGGTCTCAGTCTAGAAGTATTTTATGCTTACAAAACTTTTAAACTGGAACTTGGTATTGGCTATTTCTTTGATATGTCTAAGATAGCTGGTATTATTGCTGGTGTAATTATGGCTATTGGGGCAGCTATTTTCCGCTATGCAGAAAGAAAACGATACGGATTTAATATGCCTTACTAAAAAGAAAAGACAGTTGGTAATTTACAACTGTCTTTTTTATGTCACTCACGAATTTCTTTGATAGCATCGTACATATTTTTTACTTCATTGTTTAAAGCATTAATATATTCTATATCTTTTTTATTACTATGATAGTCATTTATTGCATATTGAACATTTTTAAGAATAGATAAGCAGTTTTCCACATTTAGTTCAGCAATTTTTTCTTCATCTTTACGCTTTTTTGCTCTTTGAATTTCTAAGTTAATATTGCTTATATTTCTATTAATGGCTTCTTTTAATTCTTCCGAATCACTACTGTTAAGGTCTTTTTTCAGTTTTTCTTTTTTTTCTTCTAATGAAGAAATATGGTCATCCATGTGAAAGCAAACATACACAAATAAAGAATCTAATTCTTTTAGTTGTTTTCTAAAAGGCTCTGTTAACTCTAAAGAATTTTTGTAAATATCAATATAATATTCTTGTCCATTTTTGTCTAGACTAGTAAAGTTCACTTGTATGTTATGTATTAGTTTCAAAAATTGTTCTTTATACTTTGTGTGGCTACTAACATTACACTTATACAACTCTAAATTGCTTTTCATTTGGTAAAAGTCTAAATCAGCCCTTGTCTTTAGATTATATAGTGTTTTTGTATCTTGCTTCGTATCTTTTTTCTGTTTTAAAAAAGAAAATAATTTGAACATAAAATTCACCTCTTTATACTTTATATTATAACTTTATCTGGTAATGAATTAAAGTTTTAATTAAAAAAGACTTCTCTATTACGAGAAGTCTATATATTAAAACTATGTTCTTTAATATACCAATCATTTAACGGTTTTTCTTTAAACCAATTCATATAATCTTGTGGATTGTTTACTTCTTTTACCTTTTCGTGATACATTAATTCTTCTTTATTAATCCCTAGATTAATAATAAATTGTATAAATGAAGGGTCTAACTTATCACCATTATCAAACTCAATCCAAGTATGCTCTAATTTTCTTCTTTTGTCTCTGATAGGTTTAACCCATCCTTCCATTACTTTAAAATTATTTATACCTTTTTGAGTAAGATATTTCGTTAATTCTAAAGCAACTAAAACACAAGAGCCACTATTAGCAAAATTGAGATGTGGTAATGCTTTTAACACTTCAGTCTCTAATTCATTTTCACTTTGTTCTATATAATATTGAGTGTACTTCTTATATAATTCTTTTTCTCTTCGTGTTCTTTCTTCTAAAGTAATTGGAGAATAATCACTTGCTTTAAATTCTTCTACGTAGTGTTTTCCAACAATATGACCAATAGAGTTATTTTTCTTATTACAATATTCTTCTAATTCTGCTTTATTGTCGCTTATACGAAAATCACTATCAAATGGTTGTATTACCCTCCATTTATAAGTTAAAGCTATTTTTTCTAATTCTTTTTCATTCGGTTTTTTTGAATATAAAAGAATCATCCTAAACTCTCCTTTTTCATTAAGATATATTTATTATACTTTAACAATTGTTTAAACCTAAATGTTTTCAAAAGTATGAATTGAAAATGTTTTGATGAGTGGGTTTTTTCTGGTATACTTAAGTATATTTTTAGAAAAAAGGGAGATGTTATTAGTATGAATAAACAAGAGATTTTTGTATCAATGGTAAACCAAGGATTAGATGAAATTGTTAATGCAGCCTGTATTCTGAAAAATCTTGAAAGCACACATTCTATTTTAGAGTTTTTCACTACTGCAACAATTGATGGCAAACACTATCCTAGTTTGATTTTAGGAGAATATCGCTTGAAAGGTTTAATTGAAGTAAAAGAGTATGCTCTTAATATGATATTAGAAGAAGGAGATTATACTTCTACGCCTATTAAGTTTAGGGATAATTTGAAGACAACTAATATGGAGAAATTATCAGAAGAATTACTAAGTGCGGTAGATTATATTAAAGAATCACTACCATATCTTAAACTGGGGGATTTTTCTTCAATGTTAGAGTTCTTTAAAAGAGGGAATGTAAGTTCAATTCATATTCCTATTAGCATTTTAGGTGACTTACTTCATGAAGAGATTGACAATGTTGTTGATGAAATTAATGATAAGATTTCATTGACTGGCTTTTATCTTGAAAAAAGTCGGAATCCACAGTCTCTAAGTTTTGATATTTATCAGAGTGGTAAAGACTTTCGACTTGGCGTTGCTGATTTAACAAATAAGTCTTTTGTTATTTCCCGTTATGTCGCTAATGCTCAAATGACTTTATCTCATAAATTGAAACAATTTGAAGAAGAGTTGCAGTTGTTGGAACAAAAGTTAGAAGTAAAAGAGAAATCACTTTTTGTTAAAATAAAAGAATTTTTATTTAATAAAAAGTATTTAAAAGAACAATCTATGCTTACAGAAGAGATTGAATCTGTAAAATTAAAATTGTCTACAACTCAAAAGAATAATGAATTTCTAAAAAGATGTTATAAAAACTTACCAGTTGTTAAAGCAATTTTATTACCTTTTGGCTTTACT
>JACLAD010014602.1_pt1 | contig 10224 bp, 9 predicted proteins | sample 8027901 | NCBI WGS metagenome assembly JACLAD01 (sample SAMN15725071, study PRJNA655200) | protist metagenome | isolation source: fluorescence activated cell sorting (FACS) single amplified genomes of... | place: Spain: Blaines Bay Microbial Observatory, Mediterranean Sea | collected 2016-07-05
TGTCGGGGTTGCGGATCTGCGCGACGACCGCCTGCGTGATCTCGCCCAGGTTGTGGGGCGGGATGTTGGTGGCCATGCCGACCGCGATGCCCGACGAGCCGTTGACCAGCAGGTTCGGGAAGCGGCTCGGCAGGACGACCGGCTGCTCCTCCTGGCCGTCGTAGTTGGGCTCGAAGTCGACGGTCTCCTCCTCGATGTCGCGGAGGATCTCCATCGCGAGGGGGGACAGGCGCGCCTCGGTGTAGCGCATCGCCGCGGGCGGGTCGCCGTCGACGGAACCGAAGTTGCCGTGCCCCTCGATCAGGGGGTAGCGGATGGCCCACGGCTGGGCCATGCGCACGAGGGCGTCGTAGATCGCGGAGTCACCGTGCGGGTGGTACTTCTTCATCACGTCGCCGACGGCGGCGGCGGACTTGCGGTGCTGCGTGCCCGCGCGCATCCCGCCCTCCCACATGGAGAACAGGATCCGTCGGTGCACGGGCTTCAGGCCGTCCTGGACGCTGGGCAGCGCGCGGCCGACGATGACCGACATCGCGTAGTCGATGTAGGAGCGCTGCAGCTCCTCCTCGATCTCGACCGGCTCGAAGGTCTCAACCGCGACTTCACCCTCCGCCGAGGGGTCCTGGGGGGACTCATCGGGATCGGGCGTGGTCTGCGGGGTGTCGTCATCAGCCATGTGTTGACCTCTGGATCAGGTTGAGATGTGCGCGGGCCGCATGCGGCCGGCGGTGGGTGGCGTCAGGCGGACGTCAGGCGCCCGGGTCAGACGTCCAGGAACTGGACGTTGCTGGCGTTGCGGATGATGAAGTCGCGTCGGGCCTGCACGTCGTCGCCCATCAGGATGGAGAACATCTGGTCGGCGGCCGCCGCGTCCTCCAGGGTCACCTGCAGCATGTTGCGGGTGGCCGGGTCCATCGTGGTGACCTCCAGCTGCTCGTCGTCCATCTCGCCGAGGCCCTTGAAGCGCTGGACCTCGATCTTGCGGGTGCCCTCGGGGTTGATCTCCCGCAGGATGGCGTCGCGCTCGCGGTCGGAGAAGGCGTAGCGGACGTTCTTCTTGGACTTCGAGCCGCGCGGCTGGATCTGGTACAGCGGCGGCTGGGCGATGTAGACGTACCCGGCCTCGATCAGCGGGCGCATGTAGCGGAACAGGAACGTCATGACGAGGGTGCGGATGTGCGCCCCGTCGACGTCGGCGTCCATCAGCATGACGATCTTGTGGTACCGGGCCTTCTCGAGGTCGAACTCCTCGCCGATGCCGGTGCCGATCGCGGTGATGAGCGCCTGGACCTCCTTGTTCTCGAGGATCTTGGTCAGGCGCGCCTTCTCCACGTTCAGGATCTTCCCGCGCAGCGGCAGGATGGCCTGGAAGTAGCGGTCGCGGGCCTGCTTGGAGGTGCCACCCGCCGAGTCGCCCTCGACGACGAAGACCTCGCACTCCTCGGGGTTGCGCGACTGGCAGTCCGCCAGCTTGCCCGGCAGGGAGGTGGACTCCAGCAGGCCCTTGCGGCGGGTCAGGTCGCGGGCCTGCTGCGCCGCCTTGCGGGCGCGGGCGGAGTCGATGGACTTGGAGAAGATTCGCCGCGCCTCGGCGGCGTTCTCCTCGAACCAGATCTTCAGCTGCTCGTTGACGGTCTTCTGCACGAAGCTGCGGATGTGGGTGTTGCCCAGCTTGGTCTTGGTCTGCCCCTCGAACTGGGGGTCACCGAGCTTGACCGAGATCACCGCGGTGAGGCCCTCGCGGATGTCGTTGGCCTCCAGGCGGTCGAAGCCGCCCTGGCCCTTGACCGGGAGGATGCCCATGTCGGTGGCCATGCGGTTGACCGTGGAGGTGAGCGCCGCGCGGAAGCCCTCCTCGTGGGTGCCGCCCTCGTGGGTGTTGATGGTGTTGGCGAAGGAGTGGATCGACTCGTGGTACTCGCTGGACCACTGCATGGCGATGTCGACCTCGGCCATGCCCTCGGTCTCGTGCTGCTCGGTGTTGGTGAAGGCGATGACGCCCTCGTGCACCTCGGTCTTCTTGGTGGCGTTGAGGTGGCGAACGAAGTCCGACAGGCCGCCCTCGGCGTGGAAGACCTCCTCCAGCTGGTTGCCGTCCTCGTCGGTGTGGCCCTCACGCCGGTCCACGATCGAGATCCGCAGGCCCGCGGTCAGGAACGCGGTCTCGCGGAACCGGGTGGTGAGGGTCTCCCAGCTGTAGTCGGTGGTCTCGAAGACCTCCGGGTCGGCCCAGAAGGTGATCGTGGTGCCGGTCCCCTCGCCGGGCTCGAGGTCGCGGACGGGCTCCACCGGACCGTCGGGGGTGCCGCGCTGGAAGGTCTGGCGCCACAGCTTCCCGTCGCGCTTGACCTCCGCGACCAGGCGTGCGGAGAGGGCGTTGACGACCGACACGCCGACGCCGTGGAGGCCGCCGGAGACCGCGTAGGCCTGGTTGTCGAACTTCCCGCCCGCGTGGAGGATCGTCAGCACGACCTGGAGGGTCGAGACGCCCTGGGTGGGGTGCTCCTCCACCGGGATGCCGCGGCCGTCGTCGGTGACCCGGATCCCGCCGTCGGCGAGGATCTCGATGTCGATCTCGTCGCAGCGGCCGGCCATGGCCTCGTCGACGGAGTTGTCCACGATCTCCCAGACCAGGTGGTGCAGGCCACGCGGTCCGGTCGAGCCGATGTACATGCCGGGGCGCTTGCGGACGGCCTCGAGGCCCTCGAGGACGGTGATGTCGCTGGCCTCGTAGCTGGCCTCGCGGGCCGGCTCGGCGGGCGGCGTCGACGCCGGCTCAGGGGTGGTCGAGTCGTCGTCGGACGGCACGCTGGGATCGATCTGGTCGTCGGACACGCAACGCCTTCCGGTCATCGCCTCTCGCTGCTGCCGCGTCGGCATCGCGCGGCAGATCGCGCGGGAGAGGGGTCAATCTGCGGTGACCACCAAGACTACCATCGTGGAGGGTTCGGGCCCGGATATGGCACGGTGCCGCGTTTCCGCAGGTCAGCGGCCTGCAGGAACCATGGTTTCACGTGGAGCGGACGACGATCTGCACCTTGCGCACGGTGTCGGGGCCCATCGCGGAGTTCGCTCGGGCCTGGATCTCCCCGACGAAGTACCGCAGCTGGGTCGCCCAGGCGGCGTCCTCGGCTGCGATGACGAGCACCCCGCCGTGCAGGCGGACGGGCTCGGCGTGGGCCGCGATGTCCTCCCCGGCGACCTCGTCCCACACGTCGAAGATGCGGGTGCCGCTGAGCCGGTTGGCCCAGCGTCGCCGGGTGATCAGGTCCTCCAGGGCCCGGCCGATCGGCTGGGGGTCCGGGCGGCTGGGGCGACCGTGCTTCATGGGCTGGTGACCGTACCGCCGCGCACCTGCATGCGCACCCCGTCCAGCGGGACCTCGGTGCCCACCGCGGCGGTCACCAGGACCTGGTCGAAGGTGGCGCACCGCGCGGCCAGGCGGGCACGGCGATGCTCGTCAAGCTCGGCGAACACGTCGTCGAGGAGCACGATCGGCTGGTCGCCAACCTCGGCGATGACGGTGTGGGAGGCGAGCTTGAGGGCCAGCGCCAGCGACCACTGCTCGCCGTGGCTGGCGTAGCCCTTGGCCGGCAGGTCCCCGATGCCGAGGAACAGCTCGTCGCGGTGCGGGCCGGCGAGGGTCATGCCGCGCCGGCGTTCGTCGTCGGCGCGGTCGGCGAGGGCCTGGCGGAGCTCCTCGGCCAGGGCGGCGGGGTCGGGCACCGGCTGGTCGGGGGTGCCGACGACGCGGCGGCCCCAGCTGAGCTCGTAGGCGATCGTCGGCAGGCGGTCCACGTCCTGGTCGGGGCTGGCGGCCACCAGGTCGGCGTAGGCGCTGCGGACGGGCTCGGCGAGGGCGTTGACGGCGGCGATGCGTGCCGCCAGCACCGGGCCGGCGGTGTTGACGTAGGTGTCGGTCCAGACCTCGAGCACGTCCTGGGGCAGGCGTCCCCCGCCCCTGGCGTCCTTCAGCAGCGCGTTGCGCTGGGCGAGCGCGCGGTCGAGGTCGCTGCGGACCCCGAGGAACGTCGCCCGGCGGCCGCCGAGCAGGTCGTCGAGGAAGCGTCGCCGGTCCCCGGGGTCGCCGCGGACCAGCGAGAGGTCCTCGGGGGCGAGCAGGACCGAGCGGACGTGGCCGATGGCGTCGGCGATGCGCTGCTGGGGCAGTCCGCCGAGCTGGGCGCGGTTGCGGCCCTGGCGCAGCTCCAGGGCCACCTCGACCCGCTGCCCGGCGTCGGTGCGGGCGGTGGCCCGGATGACCCCCGCGTCGGCGCCCTGGCGGATCAGCGCGTGGTCGGTGGAGACCCGGTGGCTGCGGCCGATCGCCAGGTAGTGCACGGCCTCCAGCAGGTTGGTCTTGCCCTGGGCGTTGGGGCCGATGAACGTGGTGATCCCCGGCTCGAGGTCGAGGTCGAGCCGCTCGTAGCTGCGCACGTCGAGCAGCTGCAGGTGTGACAGGTGCATCAGCGGGGCGGGGCACCCGGCGGCCGGGTGCGGCGGCGGGGCATCAGTAGCCGACCGCGCCGTCCACCGACTCCCTGATCAGGTCGGCGTGGCCGGCGTGCCGTGCGGTCTCCTCGATCATGTGCAGCAGGATCCAGCGCAGGCTCACGTGCCCGCGGGTCCCGACCTCACGCGCCGACAGCTGCCCGAGGTCCGCGGTCGCCTCCACCAGCGCGTTGCCCCGCGCGCAGGTCTCGAGGTAGGCGGCCAGCAGGTCCTCGATCGGCTCGGTGGCGCCGGTGGTGAACTCCCAGTCGGGGTCGGCGTCCCAGTCGACGCTGGCCCAGGGCTCCGCGGGTTCCGCACCGGCGAACCGGTGGTCGAACCAGATCTGCTCCACGAACGTGAGGTGCTTGACCAGCCCGCCGAGCGTCAGCGTCGACGGGGCGAGCTGCGCCGCGGTTCCCCGGGCGTCCAGACCGCGGGCCTTGTGCACGATGGTCTCGCGCTGCCGGTCCAGGAACTGCACCAGCAGCGTCCGCTCGTCCCCGGCGCTGTCGGGCTCCAGGGTGGGCAGCGTCGACACCTCGTCAGACGCGCACGGGCATGAGCAGGTACAGGAAGTCCGCGTCCGGCTCGTCGTCGCCCTGCTCCGGCGCCGGCGGGCGCATGACGGCCGGCTTGAGCTCGTCACGGAACTCAAGCATCACCTGGTCACCGCCCATGACGTCGAGGCCGTCGATGAGGAAGCGCGGGTTGAAGGCGATCTGCAGCGGCTCGCCCTCCAGCTCGATCGGCAGGGACTCCTCGGCCTGGCCGGCCTCGCTGGAGTCGGCCTTCACGATCAGCGTGTCGTCCTCCATCTGCATGATGACGGGGGTCATGGCCTTGTCGGCCTCACCGACCACCGCGATGCGTCGCACGACCTCGGCGAGGGCCAGGCGGTCCACGCGCAGGCGACGCTCGAAGCCGTCGGGGATGAGCTGGCGGACGTCGGGGTACTTGCCCTCGATGAGGGTGGAGACCAGGCGGCGGTCGGCGAACACGAACGTCGCGTAGCTGGGCTCCAGGACCAGCTCGACGTCGCTGCCGAGCATGTCGGCGGCGTGCTTGGCCTGCTCCAGCGCCTTGCGCGACACCAGCGCCGACATCTCCCCTGCGTCCTCCCAGGGGATGGTGCGCATGGCCAGCCGGTAGGAGTCGGTGGCGGTCGCGGTGAAGCTGCCGCCAGCCGCCTCCAGCTTCACGCCGGTGAGGACCGCGCGTGCGTCCTCGGTGCTGGCGGAGCGGGCGACCTGGGTGATCAGCTGGGAGAACTCACCGGACTTCAGCGTCGCGGTGGGGGCGCCCTCCGCAGGGGTGCGCAGGGTCGGGAAGTCCTCCAGGATCATCAGGCGCAGCTCGAAGCTGGCCCGACCGCAGCGGATGTGCATCGCCTCACCGACCGAGGACAGCTCCACGGCGTCGTTGGGCAGCAGGTGCACGACGTTGGCCAGCAGCTTGCCGCTGACCAGGGCCCCGCCGTCGCGCTCGCCCTGCACGGGCAGGGTCAGCTCGCTGTCGATCTGCCCGTTGGTGGAGGAGAGGGTCAGGCTGTCACCGGTGAGGCTCATCTTGATGCCGGCCATCGCGGGGAAGCTCACCCGTTCGCCGACGGTGCGCTGGACCCACTTGACGGCGTCCTCGAACTCGCTGCGCTCTGCGCGGAACTTCATGGTCTCTCCTGAGGGTTGTCCACGGTCAGGCCGCGGTCCCATTGAGGGGTTGATGATGGAGTGAGAAGAACAGTTGTTGTTGTAGGGGCGCGATGACCCTGTGGACAAGTGGTGTCTGCGCAGGTCAGCGGGCAAATCACCCTGTGGGGCATGGTGTGGAGCCCCTGTGCGGCAGTCATGTAGTTCCGTTGACGCCGGTGTGGATGACTGGAGTGTGGACGCTGGGACGTGGACATCCCCGGAGCGTCCACAGCCTTTCCACACCCCGATGTGGACGCCCGGTCAGCCACGGGCGGCTGGCGACGAGCCACCGGCCGCTGGCGATCAGCCACGGGCCCGCACCTTGATGTGGCCCGTCAGCTCCTGGATCTGCTCGAACAGCGACGGGCGCTCGCGGATCAGCTTCTGGATCTTGCGGTTGGCGTGGATGACCGTGGAGTGGTCACGGCCGCCGTACGCCTCGCCGATCTTGGGCAGCGACAGCTCGGTCAGCTCACGGGTCAGGTACATCGCGACCTGCCGGGCGGTGACCAGCGCGCGGGTGCGGGTGGAGGAGCAGAGGTCGTCCACGGTGAACCCGAAGTAGCGGGCCGTCTCCTCGCGGATGATCTCCGCGGTGATCTCCCCGCCGGAGGACGCCGGGAAGATGTCCTTCAGCGCCGTCTCGGCCAGGGCCATGGTGACGGGCTGCTTGGACAGGCTGGCGGCGGCGATGACGCGGATCAGCGCGCCCTCGAGCTCGCGGATGTTGGTGGTGATGCGGCTGGCGATGAGCTCCAGGACCGGGGAGGGGACGTCGGCGTCCTCCAGCTCCGCCTTGCGGCGCAGGATCGCCTGTCGGGTCTCCATGTCCGGCGGCTGGACGTCGACCAGGAGGCCCATCTCGAACCGGGTCCGCAGCCGCTCCTCCAGGCGCTCCAGGGCCCGCGGCGGCCGGTCGGAGGTCAGCACGATCTGCTTCTCGGCGTGGTGCAGCGCGTTGAAGGTGTGGAAGAACTCCTCCTGGGTGCGCTCGGCCTTCTCCAGGAACTGGATGTCGTCGATCAGCAGGATGTCGACGTCGCGGTAGCGCCGCTGGAACGCGGCCTGCTGGTTGCTGCGCACACCCTCGATGAACTCGGAGGTGAACTGCTCGCTGGTCACGTAGGTGATGCGGCTGGAGGGGTAGAGGCGGCCGGCGTAGTGGCCGACCGCCTGCAGGAGGTGGGTCTTGCCCAGCCCCGAGCCGCCGTAGATGAACAGCGGGTTGTAGGCCTTGGCCGGGGTCTCGGCGACCGCGAACGCAGCCGCGTGGGCGAAGCGGTTGCCCGGCCCGATGACGAACCGCTCGAACACGTACTTGTCCGACAGGTTGGACGTGGGCAGCTGGCGCACGTTGTCGGCGAGGCTGCCGTTGCCCGTCCCCACGTGAGACAGCTGCGGGGGCAGGTCCGGCGGCTCGGGCGCGTCGGGCAGCACCGGGTCGCTGGCGCTGGTCGTCGGCTCCTCCGCGTCCGGGGCGACGGTGATCGCCACGCTGACGGGGGCGCCCACGGCCTCTGACAGCGCGGTGGTCATCTTCTCGTGCAGCCGGCGGCGCAGCTGCTCCCGCGCGAACTCGTTGGGGGCCGACAGCACGAACACGCCGTCGGCCAGCGCGATGGCCTGGGTGTCAGCCAGCCAGGTCAGCTGGCTTGCGCTGGGGACCTCTGCCGCGAGCCTGTCCACTGCCGTTCGCCACAGCTGGGAGACATCGGGGCCTTCGAGGTCCATGGGCGCGGTTCACTTCGCTTCGTTCGTTGGGCGAGACCCGGGTGACGGGTCGGTTGAGCGGCCAACTACTAGCCGTTCCTCAGCCAACCGTCCACAGCGTTGTCCACAGCTTGTGGACACCCCGTGGGTCGTCGGCCGGCCCCCACCATCGAGGGGAGGTGTGAACGGAAGGTGGCGGAGTCTAGGCAGGCCGGTGGGCGCAGGACAAGGGCCGAATGTGCGCGGTTGACGCCTCACGGGGGTCGTCCCTACACTGGACCTTCGCGCGCGGGGCCGACCCCACCCGGGTCATGTACTCCAACCCGCCGTGAGGACCGCCTGGTCCTGTGCCACCCGCCCGTCGCCACGACCGTCAGTGGCGTTGCCGTCCGGCGGGGACGGCGCCCAGCTTCCCACCCCGAGGTTCCCCAATGAGCAAGCGCACCTTCCAGCCGAACAACCGTCGCCGCGCCAAGAAGCACGGCTTCCGCGCGCGCATGCAGTCCGCGGCCGGTCGCAACGTGATCAAGGCCCGTCGGGCCAAGGGGCGCAAGCGCCTGACCGCCTGATCGGGCGCGCACCGCGTCGCCCGAGGGACCGCATGGGCACCGCCCGCGGTCGTGGTCGACGGGCCTGATGGACTCGGCCCGTCATCTCGTCGTACCTGCTCGCAGCGCAGGGGACCCCGGTACCGTGGAATCCATGCCCGTGCCGGCCACCCTCCGGTCCTCGCGTGACATCCGTGCGGTGTTCGATGCCCGGCAGGCACGGGGCACGCGCAGCCTTGTGGTGCACGTCCGCCCCCGGGGCGACGAGGACCCGGCCCGCGTCGCCGTGGTCGCCGGACGTCGTGTCGGCGGGGCGGTCCAGCGCAACCGGGCCAAGCGCCGCGTTCGTGCGGCGCTCCAGCACAGTGCGTTGCCTGACGGGACGGACATCGTGATCACCTGCCGCACCGACGCGGTGGACACACCGTTCGCCCAGCTGTGCCAGGACCTGGCCACCGGGCTCCAGCGGCACCAGCGGGGTCGTCGATGAGGTCCCCGCTCGCGTGGCTCATGATCGGCCTGATCCGGCTGTACCGCTTGGTGCCGAAGGTCGGACAGACCTGCCGCTACCACCCGACGTGCTCGGCCTACGCCCTGGAGGCCGTGCAGGTGCACGGCGCCCTCCGCGGCGGCTGGCTGACCCTCCGCCGCCTCGGGCGCTGCCACCCCTGGGGCGGGACTGGCCTGGACCCCGTGCCGCCGCCCCGCCGGACCGCCGACCCGGCCACCGACACCGAACTCTCCGCCCAACCCCCTGCCACGGATGATCCCGGGCAGAAGGAGCCAACCCGATGAACATCTTCAGCGCCCTCTGGGACGGGCTGCAGGACATCCTCGAGACGATCCTTCGCATCTACGAGGGGCTGCTCGAGCCGATCACCGGGCTGTACGCCTGGGGCCTGAGCATCATCCTGCTGACGCTCACCGTCCGGCTGTTCCTGGTGCCCCTCGCGGTGCGCCAGACCAAGTCGATGCGGGCGATGCAGCAGCTGCAGCCCGAGCTGAAGAAGCTGCAGAAGAAGTACGAGGTCGACCGCTCGATGATGCGGACCGACCCCGAGCGCTACAAGGCCATGAAGGAGAAGCAGCGCGAGGCGCAGGCCGCGCTGTTCCAGGAGCACGGCGTCAACCCCGCGGGTGGCTGCCTGCCCCTGATCCTGCAGATGCCGATCTTCTTCGCGCTGTTCCGCATCCTGCAGCCTGGCCCCGGGCTGGGGCCGTACTTCGCGGACCTCGTCAACTCCGTGCCCAACATCACCCCGCAGGGTGACGCGGGGACCCGCCTTCCCGAGCTGGTCGACGCGCCGTTCTTCGGCATCACCAACCTCGCGGACACCGCCGCTGGCGGCGCGGGCATCGGCGCGATCGTTCTGGTGCTCCTGCAGATCGCCACGACCTACTACTCCACCCGCCAGATGCAGGGCCGCAACACCCAGTCCGCGCCCGAGCAGCAGCAGGCCCAGAAGATGATGATGTACATCATGCCGGCCTTCCTCGGCTTCCTGTCGTGGTCGTTCCCCATCGGTGTGGTGCTGTACTGGGTCACCACGAACTTCTGGACCATCGGCCAGCAGTCGCTGATCTTCAAGCGGGTCGAGGCCGAGGAGGCTGCGGCCGCCGAGGAGCGCGCCAAGGCCAACGCCGAGCGCAAGCGCACCCCCAAGGGTGACGGGACCCCCCGAAAGCGCCGTCCCGCCGATGAGCAGGGCTCCTCAAAGGGCGGTTCCTCCAAGGGCAACGGGTCTCCCAAGGGCAGCGGCTCGTCGAAGGGCAGCTCCTCGAAG
>JACLAD010000081.1_pt1 | contig 10223 bp, 11 predicted proteins | sample 8027901 | NCBI WGS metagenome assembly JACLAD01 (sample SAMN15725071, study PRJNA655200) | protist metagenome | isolation source: fluorescence activated cell sorting (FACS) single amplified genomes of... | place: Spain: Blaines Bay Microbial Observatory, Mediterranean Sea | collected 2016-07-05
GTTCCCTTTCTTTTTCCAATTTCTTCTCCTTCCGTTGATTCTCTTTTTTCAGCCGTTTATTTTCCTTTTCCAGCCTTAGATATTCTTTCTTTTGCTCAGCGATTTCAATCCTTAATTGCTTGATGACAGCGTTATTATCAAGTTTGGAGCAGATGAACGGTTTTGTTTTTATGAACGTCAGCATACCTCGATGTTCGACCTAACAGAAACAAAATCGTAAAACTGCGTGGGCTTTGTGAACTAAAAAGTATCGTTTTCTAGTTACTCATTGAATTTGAATCTATACGTTAATCGGATCGCCGTGCTCTGTCGCAACTTCAATGTTGCCCTCATCATCCATACGCGAGATTCCATGCTTGAAAAGGAGCTTTTGCGGTATGAGATTATATTTTAGATTGGGTAGATACAAAGCTACACACTCTTCACCTAATTGACAAAATCATAAAAATATGTTGAAATTTTGCTATAAGATCATTGAAATAGACGTATTGCTATTTTCAAATACCGAGAGGGGTGACTGCTCGGACCATCTGAGCAATCCCTTCAGCGCTCGTAGTTTCCAAAGTTTGATATTCCGTATAATATTTGGTAATCACTCCAGCTTCAAATCCAGGTTTTCCGACGACAATGTGGGTGGTGCCAGAATCGATCATCCACTCCGTCTGGTGGGGCTCGTGATCTTTAGCCTTCAGGCAGAACAGCTGAGCAGGGGAACAACTGCTAGAACCCTCTCCATCGCCTCCTCCGCCAGACCCATCGAAATCGCTTTGATTTCTCCTATAAATTTAATATCAAACAAATAAAAAAAAATGTTGTTGAAATAACAAATGCAAAACGAAATTAGTTTTTTTGGTGAAAAATCTGGTACATCAAGTGAGTGGCATCAGGGGACGTGCTTCTTTTACTTTCTGTTGTCAATGTTCTAGCGCCGGTGTCGGAAGACCTGACACCTTGCTTCTTGCTTTTAGCTTTACTTTTGCCAACATTATTTGTATCACTTGTTTCCTCATTTCTGACGTTAATATCCCCGGATTTGTCAGTTTTGTCAGCATCCATACTTAGAACGCTCACAAAGCTGAATGGCGCAAGCGTCAGTACTTTTAAGATGTGCATTGTCTTTACTTTTGGTACGTGTAAATTGATATCCACAATAAGCTTTAAGCGTTTTTCTATTTTACGTTTCGATGAATTTGTAAGGTAAAAAATCTTGATGACAAATAATTTCGTTGTAATTGAATAAGTTTCGTAAAAAGAAAAACGAGTAAAAATGGTTGGTTTGTACGGTAATATTTGGAGATGCGAAACAAGCATTATTACGATTAACTTTTAACTCGAAACAATTTGACAAAAAGCTAAGCAGCAAATTAAACGTGAACGGGTACATGGCAAAGCGTGAAACTCATCACTTCTTGCGATACTAAATTAAATTAACTTGTGCAGACCATTTTATTCGTACACAAAAAACTATTGATCTACTATTTTAAATTACATACTTCAAAACAAACACGAATTTGATTGACGCAAACCCGAGGACGAATCGTAGTAAGATGGCTTTCTGCAAAATTGTTGGCAATTTGGCATTATTTACAATTTACAAGGCACGGCTTAAGTTAATACGGGAACTTGTTTACTGGCAATGAGCATAAGATAGTTTATTTAAAAAATTAATTTTACTAGATTGACTTTGATATGATGATTTTCATTTTTTATGGGTTTATAATGGTTTATTATCGACGCAGTCGCTGGACTACAATTTGGGCTTCTTGGATTCTGACACCTCAGCGGAGCCTTCAGTCTTCCTCTTGTTTCTAAAATTTCATTTAAAACAATAAACATGAAAGGTTCAACACGTTGAGAATTGAAAAAATATTATTTGTTGAAATTACCTTGGAGATCTGATGCCCGGCGGCTTGCTGTCACATTCGTCACTTGGTTTGGGTGCGATTTTCACATGAGACGACATGAAAACCCGAGGTCCACTTTTCGGCGTGCCAGGTTTCTGACTATTCTGCGTGCTCAACGGCAAAGGTACTCCATTATGTTGAATAATATTGTAACTACCGTCTTCGGTTTTGCGTATGCTTTTGACAGCCTTTTTGAGCTCTCCCGAAGGAAAAATGTTGAATTGGGCATCCTTACTCCAGAGAGCATCCCTTTCGCCCAATGGAGTAACAGCCTTGACCTTGCTTAGGTGCTTGGGCTCCACTTGTCTAGACTTATCTTTGACGAGTGATTCTGGGTGACATACGATGAAATCTTTGGATGAGGAATCAACTTTCCACATTTGGTCGGCGGTAAGGTGGGGTTCAAATGCTTGAAGAGACGGGGACTGTGGGGCCGCATGACAAGGGCTCATTGGTCTGGGCATGCGCCATGAGGAAGAAGAATCACCCATAAAGCCGCGTGGGTACGTCGCTCTGTGAAGTCGCGCGGCAGCTCGGCCAGAAGGATCATTACCTATAGTGTGAAATTCAAAAGTTCATAGGAGAAAAGAAAATAACCGATTTAGAAGGCGTTAAGAAGAGTTTTTGGAGAAAAAAAAACGCCCATCGACATCTAAAAAGCGGGATCTCTTCATATAGAAAACAATCCGAAAACGAGCTCCAACAGAAAACCTCGAAAACGATGTCCTTCGATCTTGAGCAAAAACGATTTTTTCGAAATTCTGTAACGGTGAAAAATCATCGATTTCGATCAAACCACCAAATCTCGATTTTGAGATCTCAATTCGTTTTATCGAACATGCCTAAAATTTTGAAAAACATGACGGTTATACAGAAAAATCGCCTTTTTAACCTCTCAAACATCATCTACGTGCAGTAATTTCGTTAAACTCAATTTCTTTTCTCCAACCAAAACGCATATCAAACGCCATAATATCGCCATGGCTTTCGAAATACCTATAGTGTGAAATTCAAAATTTCATAGGGGAAAAGGAAAAACAAAGATTTTTACATCAAAAAGACGAATTTTTGAATGAAAAAAGAGCCAACCGACATCTAAAAAACGAGATCTGTCCATCTAGAAAAAATCTGAAAACGAGCTCGACCGGAAAAACCCCAAAAACGAGGTCTTTCGACCTAGAGCACAAAACGATTTTTTCGAAATTCTGCAACGGCGAAGGCTTTTCAAATCCATTGAAAGACCTGAATCTCGATTTTGAGATCTTAATTCATCTTTGCGAAACTGCCTAAAATGTTTTAAAATTTCAAAAAACATGACGATTACATCGAAAAATCGCGATTTAGACTGCTCCAACGCCATCTGCGTGTAGTAATTTCGTAAACACTCAATTTCTTTTCTCCAACTTCCTGGCACTGTGCTGGGCAATGAGAAAACGTCTTTCCATATCGGTCATTGGTGTCTTCCTTGTCTCTTGTGTCGATTCCTTTTTTGAACTGCTTACGACGCCTCTGCGTAGTTGATGTACGCTGGCCGGGGATAGTCTCTTCTCTTGTTGCTCATGGTTTCGAAGTCGTTCTCCTTCCTGATAGAACGCTTTGACTTCTTCGCTCTTGGCACACTCTTGGCACATTTTACTTGAAAGGCTTGGCCTTACCACGCGCGGGGATCGCATCGGATTCGGCTGGCTCGGCTCTTCCGTAAAAACTTTCGTCAAAAACTTTTTCTGCATCTTGCTCTTCTTCTTCTCACTCTCCATTTGTTGTTGCAATTTTTCACATTCTTCACTTTTTGTAGAAACATCTCTTTCTAGTTTTCTGATCTTTTCAAACGGATCAAGCTCAGTCGTAACTTGAGGAAAAGTGTTGATAAAGGAAAGGTCGCCGATGTTTTCAACCGGAATACCTAGTGTGGCAAATTTAAAATATTATAGTAACCGCCGTGGATGTTTTTGACGGGAAAACGATTTTAAGGTTTTAGAAGCATTTAAGACGAGTTTCGAGCTGAAAAAAGCGTCAAACGACATCTAAAAAATGCGCAGAAGCTGATTTTGATATTGGTTTTTGGCGATTCGATTTCCAAAATTTCGAGAGCGGTCCATTTTGATGGAGAAACACCTAGACAGAATTTCGTCTAACCATAATTCTGACCACCAAAATCGACAGATCTCAAAAACCAGATTTCTCAAATTTCCAGTTCTCAAAATCAAAAACCGCCCTGAAAATCGAAATCTGCGTCACAAATTGATTCTAAAACATTCTTTTTCCGTCAGAAACGTAACTTTTTCTATGTGAATATCCATGGCGCGTGAAGTAATTTTATTTTTCTTAAATTCCTTCTCTCAAACTGTCCCCGTTTTCAGTAGTTATAGTGAACCCACCCCCACCTCCGGCACTCCACGTACACCCTACTGTACAACGTGCATCCGCCAACTTCTTAGGAGGGATTAGATTGTATTGACTGTTTGGTAGGTAGATGGCGCCTTGCTCGCCGAGAGGAGTGATGGCGCGTACAAACCTACCAGTTTGCGTACCATGAGTATTGCTCACATTAACTTCCACATCAAACTCAGAAATAATAATATTCGCCTCTTTTCCGGGCTTTCCGATGATAATTCTGGTAGATCCACTATCGATAAGCCATTTTGTATCAAATTCCTTTGTTTCAGATTCGGCATTACTAACGAAGCACTGGGCGGGAGAGGTACTACTACAACTCTCACAGTCACCCCCAGCAGACCCATCAAAATTACATTGGTCTTGCCTGTAATACAAAGAAAATACAAACAAATTAAATGGAATCTCCAAAATCGAAGTACAAAACTGATTGCAATCTGTTGAATATTATTATTTTTAAATGTACATCAAATGAGTAGCATCGGGGGACGTCCTTCCCTTGCAGCCCGTGCTTAAGATTCTACCATTACAAGCCCGTCCCTTCTTCCCTTTTGCATGTTTTTTAGCAATGCCTTGTTGATTTTGATTTTTACCACTGCGTTGTTGGTCTTTTTCGTCCATGCCGACGGCGTTTACAAGTGCCATCGCACAAACCGTTACTTTGAAGATGTTACGCATTTTTGTTAATCACTACTAGAAAATGTGTTGTTGAAAAACGTTCGGGATAGTATCGGAATATTGAACCTTGTTGTTATGTTTTTGTAAATCGAAAACCGTTCTTGGTTATGTTTTAGAGATTGTAGCAGGTGGGTAAGGGTTAGGATACCAAATTGAAAATCAATCAAAAAACAGATTAAATTGACAAACAAGCAGACACGAATTTCAGAGCACACACGAATTTAATTGACACACACACAAGCACGAATCTACGTATCTACGACAGGAACAACACTACAACTAAAGCGATTCTACTACTACACTTGACTAGACTAGCACTAAAATCGCGCCATACAGCGATACAACGACAACCCAAGATGCAGATGGATGTTGGAAGATTAAAAAATTAGACGATTATCATGGCAATCGCGTTGATATGGCACATGGCAATATCAATAAGGTCGTGATTTTGAATTCTAAATGATGATGCTGTATTTTTTGGATCAAATTATAGCTTACAAAAATTGGATGACATATGGTTTACGAACAGAAACCATATTGTAAAAATTTACTTATTGTTGGTTTTCAAAATTTTCTGGCGCATCCGCGCTCCCTGGGCTTCTTTTCCTTTTGTGACGATTCAAAATTTGGAATTTGTGGATGCGTTTTCTTCCGGTTTTCATCTTGGCAATCCTGGCTGCCCTGGCAATCTTTGCCTGATGCTCTTGGACTTCAGCCGCCATGGTTCTTCTCTTTTTCCTCGGCCTCTCATCCACGATTTGTGGGTACGTTGATATAAACGTGCGCGGAACACCGTAAAAATGTCGACTTACAGGCGGAGCTGATTTTCCATCCTGTGTCGTGACTGGCAATGCACTTCCATCATGTAGAATAATGTTGTAACTGCCGTCTTCGGTCTTGCTGATACTGCGAACAGCCTCCTTGAGGTCTTTCAAAGGTAAAATGTTGTGCTTGAGTTGCCGATTCCAGACAGCAGGACGTTCGCCGATTGGTGTCAACGCCTGTACCTTTCGATAAGCATGAAAACCGGGATCCGCAGGTTCGTCCCAGCCACTCAGGACTGCTTTACGATCGCAAACCACAATAGCATCCGAATCCGGGCAAATCTTCCAGAGTGGGTTGTTAAGGTTGCGCGCCGAGAAATTCAAGACTTGTGGCGCTGGAAGTCCTGGATATGGCAATATCGAATTTTGATAAAAATTATTCGGGAGCGGTGTATTAGGACAAAAGTTGTTCGGGAGCAAGAATGGTTTAGCGGTTGCAGCCTGGTTTGCACTAAAGAAGAAAGATAATTCTACTTCATTGAGCCCTTTGAGTGTATCCACGGGAGGAGTTGGCATCTCACCGCCGTAAGGTGGCATCTGATCAATCGGCATCGAAAGCCGAGTGATCTCATTGGAGAACGAATCATATCCTTGGCGGAAGAAGGCCGAGTCCGTAGTATCCACATGAAACGGATCATCTTTGGGAAGGGAAAAAATGTCAATGCCAGCAGTGCGCAATCCAAACGGATCATCATCATCGCCAATATCAGGCAGGGGCGCAGAACGTTTTCGATACACGTCAGACATCAACTGTTGTTTGACTTTGCTGAATTTCTTCTCATTTTCAACCTCTTGTTCAAGCCGTTTATTGTCCATTCTTAATTGCTTCATCACAGCTTCATTATCAAGTTTGGAACAGATGAAAGGTTTCGTTTTGATGAACGAAAGCATACCACGATGTTCAACCTAACAAAAAAAATGATAAAAATTGTAAAACTGCGTGGAATTCTAACTGGAATTCCACGCAGTTTTGCGAGCTAAAAAGTGTCGTTTTCTCATTATTCATTGAATGCATACTTTAACGGGATCGCCATGCTCTGTCGCAACTTTAATGTTGCCCTCTTTATCAAAATCCACCTTTCCGTGCTTGAAAAGGAGCTTTTGCGGTATGAGATTATATTTTAGATTCGGTAGATACAAAGCGACACACTCTTCACCTAAGACACAAAAATGACAACCCAAAATCATTTGAGAATCGTTGTAATTTTGATAATTATTGAAACACACATATGGTTCTCTTAAAATAGTACCGAGCGGGGTGGCGGCCAGGACAATTTGAGCCATACCTTCAGCGCTCGTAGTGTCCAACTTTTGATATTCCGTATATTTTGTGGTAATCACCCCAGCGTCAAATCCAGGTTTTCCGACGACGATGTGCGTGGTGCCAGAATCGATCATCCACTCCGTCTGCTTGGGCTCGTCATCTCTAGCCTTCAGGCAGAACATCTGAGCAGGGGAACAACTGCTAGAACCCTCCCCATCGCCACCTCCTCCTGACCCATCAAAATCGCTTTGATTTCTCCTATAATATCAAACAAATCAAAAAACAAAATTGTTGTTGAAATCACAAATGCAAAACTATATTGTCAAACAAAATTTTGTTATGTTTTGGTTGAAAATCTGGTACATCAAGTGCGATGCATCAGGGGACGTTCGTCCTTTACTTTTTGTGCTCAATGTTCTGCTAGTGCTGTCGGATCTCTTCTTGCCTTTACCTTTGGGTTTGCCAAGATTAGAACTACTGGCTTGATCTGATTTTTGATCATCCATACTGACCGCGCTTGCAAGGCTGAAGGGCGCCAGCGTTAATAGTTTTAAGATATGCATCGTCTTTACTTTTGGTATTTGTAAATTTGTAAAAACAACAGGCTTGTACTATTTAAATTCCTTGTAGAGTAAAAAATATCTTTTTGTCTATTGGTTTTCTATTTTACGTAGAGTAAACAATATCTGTAGCAACAGCTGATTGATTTAGAGTTTTAGTTTAGTATGTTTCGTTTTAAAAACAGGGAGTATTGGTTGGTTGGTTTGCGTTTCGGTAGATCGGGAGGAACAGGGAACCAATTTGTGTTTCACGTATTTGGATCGTGTGTAGCAAACTTCGGCATTGGCTTCAACTCGAAAAAAACTCAGATCAGCGAACTAAAAGCGTGAACGTACACTAGACACAACGTGAATTTTACTACAACGTGTGGTACAACAACTAAAATCGTACGTTTGATTCTAAGAGTGCACCACTTCAATACTACGGACAATGAAACAACTTAGCAGAACATGGAACGGAATGAAGTTGATTGGAAATGCATGGAAATTAAACAATTTTCAGTACTTTAATACTAAAGCTGAATAATGCGCAGATTAAAAAATTGAACGCCTGGCCCTGCAGCACATGGCAGATGTCTTTATGCAAATGTAACCAATTCAATGGCACTTAAAAAATTAGAGGCAATAATAATCAACGGTTAAAAGAAACTATAAGTTCTCAATCTTTCAAAAAATGTCTGACCAGTATTTTGCGTTAATTCAGCAACCGATTCATTACATAATAACAACCTGAATAAACAGAAATTTGAAAAGTAAAGATGATGGATGAATGCAAATTGATTTTGAAAAATGTCAACGTACGCAGAGGATCCACTGCCTTCCTCGGTCTTATCTTCGGTTTCGCTCGACACAGTTTCCGGCTTTTTTGTGATCGCCTTCTCAGAATCGTTGATTTTGCTCGACTTAGTTTTCTGCTGTTGGGATTCAAGCGTTTTCTCTGATTTTTTATGAGAATCGAGGCCCTTGATTTCACGTGGGTCAGTTTTCTGCTTTTTGGATTTAGTCGTTTTTTCTGAACCTTCGGCCTGAAGTTTGGAATTGTCAGATTTGACGACCTTACCGTCGACTTCACTTGACGCGATTTTCCGCTTTTTGGATTGAGGCGTCGTCGTAGAATCGTCACGCCGACGTTTGGAATCATCAGAATCAATGCCATTACCGTCACTTGACTCAGTTTTCGGCTTTTTCGAATTAGGCCCCGTGTCGGACTCTTCGGACCGACGTTTAAAATAATCGGAAAGGATGCCCTTTCTCTTCTTCCTAAAAATCCATAGTTGACAAAAGTATTACAATCAACGATTATATGCTTGGAAAGATACTAAATTTGTTTTGGCGATGAAATTTGTTGGCAATCGTACGTTGGAGGTGGGAGGTCTGTGCGCCCGGTCACCGCTCGCGGAGAAACATCTTCAGGCACCATAAAAAAAGTAATCTTTTTCCACTTCGGGGTAAGCTTTTCTTTGAGCCATTGCTGAAAGGTGCTTAGTTCAACACCATCTTGATGTGCACTCCACTGGTCAACACCTTTGATGGCACCAGGATTTTTCAATGTAGCTTGCATCTTGTAAATCGTGTGACCTACAAAAGCTGTTAAAAAAGGTCCGAAAAGGCCTTCGTTGTCAGTTCCAGAAAGTAAAATGCTGTCACTGCGGCTTTCGACTGTCACTCCCATTAAACGTTCTTCCGGCAAGGGATCAGGCATGACTACCTCAACTACTGCTTGATTAGGGCAGGGTGAGATTTTCTCCGGTAGAAAATGCATTTTTTCATTATCAACTTCAACAACCCAGGTTTTTGTAGTTGCGTCAAACTCTTTGACTACACCTTGTTTATCGTTGAGGTTTAATAATTTCTCGTCATCATATTTGGAATAACCTTGCACACGAACCTTTAGCCCTGCCACAATCTGATTTTGAAGTTTACCAACAAAAACAAAGATTTTACATTGAATTTATTATTTTTCTCAAATAGTAATATAATCATAGTCATATGGTGTATTAAAACGTTGTTAGAGTGTAAATGTAAAGCTACTTGTTGTGGTGTGGGTATGAGGTCTTCGGTGGGAACAAAATAGATGCCCCCCCTATCGCCCAAACTACGATCGTCAAGTTGAACCGCCCACCTGTCTCTTGAGTCCAAAAACCCCATGATGGTGCCTTCTTTATAATTTAGATACTTCCATCTTTTGTCGTATCCATCCAGCCGTACTCGAATACCAGTTTCAATCTCAACAACAAAAAGTAACCATACAACAAAAAATACAGGTATACTTGTACTATATACAGACATTGATGACATTAAAAAGAATGGCATTGGCGTACTTGTTGACGAGCAGGAATGATATCTCGTTCAGGAAGCGTAAATAAACCGTTTTGACCAATCAAGCGATTGTCCATCTGTACCACCCACAACGTTTGTATCTTAAAGTTGATACGCTGGTGCTCGCAACTTCTGACGGAGCCTTCTTCGCCATTGATGTGGTACCAGTCTCCTTTGGGATAGCCTTCAAGACGTATTCTCAGTCCAACCTTCACCTATATGACAACATTGTAAACATGAAAATTAAAACTGAAAATTTAAAACAACAAAGAACTTATTT
>JACLAD010007272.1_pt1 | contig 10222 bp, 10 predicted proteins | sample 8027901 | NCBI WGS metagenome assembly JACLAD01 (sample SAMN15725071, study PRJNA655200) | protist metagenome | isolation source: fluorescence activated cell sorting (FACS) single amplified genomes of... | place: Spain: Blaines Bay Microbial Observatory, Mediterranean Sea | collected 2016-07-05
GCAATTGGATGCTGGCGGTCGAGTTGGTTCACGCCGAGTGAGATCCAGGGAGGGAATCTCAAAACTCCATTGCGACTGTTGACTGAAGTGGCAAGATGGAGATCCCCAACTACTTGGTTTGAATCATAACGAACTCCCCAACTCTCAAGTAATCTCGGCAAATCACTAGCAAAACTTTGAGGAGACTGCCCTCCTGTCGCAGCTTCTGCTCCGGTATTTGGGTCCAAAGCAAGAAAAAGGTTACCACCCTTCAGCACGTATTGGTCAATCTGATAGAGTTGATTATCAGTTAGATTTTTTGGATGTAGAAGCATGAGGAGATCAATATCATTTGGAATTGATCCTGACGAAGATTGTAAAAACTCGACATCAAACAGTTTTTCAATTTCCTCTGATAAAGCCCAAGGTTCTCCACCTTGTCGTTGCATCATCAACTGTGGATTACCTTTTATCGGGAGGTCTGACCAGATGGCAATCTTTGGCAATTCGACTTCGGTTACTCTGTGGATTGCTAGAGTGATGTCATACTCTAAAAACTCCTGCCTCCTTGGGTCAAAGAAAGGGATAGTTATTTCTTGATCCACTTGCAGAAATGTGGCTCCAAAAAAGATGCTATCCCCATTGGGAAGTTTTGGTGCTTCCATCCCATAACGGATTGCCCACTCCTCCTACTCTGTATCTGGTTTAGGATCGAAGACTTCCAGGGTCATTTTTCCCAAGGAAATCGTTTGATATTCACCCAACAACTCAACAACTCGCTGAGCGTATGTTTTTAGGCTTGGAGGCAATTGTTCATTGTGAAAGCTGAAATAAAATTTAACACGAACCGGATCTTCTAACTCCGTCAATATTTTTTTGGAACCCTCTGAAATTGTGTAGAGTTTGTCAGTTGTCGCATCTATTCGTAGGGGAACATGATATGCGACAGCGTTGATAGAAATTAAACAAACGAGTAGCAACAGCAGAAAAATACTATTCAAGGACCAGTTCTTCATTTTACCTCATCCAAAATTAACGACTTTTGCTGGTTGTTAAGATTCTAACATTTAGCACCAGCATAAATCCGATAATAGAAGAGAAATAAATCACATCTCTAAAATCAATCACGCCTCTCCTGATGGCATCAAAATGAGCAGTGAAACTGAATTGACTAACTAAATCCGCAATCCAGACAGGAAATAGATGATTTAGTGAATCAGTCAAAACACCCCATCCCAAAAGAACTAAAATTAGGCAAATCACAACACTGAGAATAAAGCTGATCACCTGATTCTTCGTGAGGGCCGAAGTGCAGATTGATATTGCTAGATAAGCTCCTGCCATCAAAAAACTCCCCAGATATCCGGTAAAAATTGGTCCGTGATCAGGTTGTCCTAGATAATTTACTGTAATGATCATTGGAAAAGTTAGCAGTAGGGCTAAGCCAATAAAAACCCAACCAGCCAGAAATTTTCCTAGCACAGCTGTATGAGGATGTATTGGGAAAGTCAGCAACAATTCGGCGGTTCCTGAACGACGTTCCTCAGCCCAGAGCCTCATGCCGACTGCAGGAATGAGGAAGAGATATAGCCAAGGATGAAACAAGAAGAAAATTTCCAGGCTGGCTTGCTGTGATTCGTAAAAACCTCCCAAGAAAAATGTGCAACTCGTGGATGCAATCAGGAATACTATGATAAAGACATACGCAACAGGTGACCGAAAGTACGCATAGAGTTCGCGTTCGAAAATAGGGACTATTCCGTTCATGTGGCCTCCATTCTAGTCATTTGGCGAAATACCTCGTCTAAACGACCTTTCTCCACATACATCTCTACTATTTTGACGTTGTTTTGATCTAGACGTTCCTTCACTTCTTCCAAAATGGATTTTCCTTGCTTTGGCAAAATAAAGAATTTAAGAGTTTGGTGGTTGGTACCATGGATCTCAACTTTCTCAACACTTGGAATTTCTTGGAGAATTTGCTGAAAATCCTGGTTGGATTGTGCACTAATTTTTAAGTTAATTGCGTTGTGGTAGATGGACCTCGAAAGAAGTTCTTCAGGTGTTCCATCAACAACTATTTTGCCTTCCGAGAGAATGATTACTCGGGAGCAGATTGCCTCAACCTCCTCTAGAATATGGGTAGAAACTAAAATTGTCCGATCTTCCTTCAATTGGCTGATTAGGTTTCGAACCTCATGTTTTTGGTTAGGGTCGAGGCCATCTGTGGGTTCATCTAACAGCAAGACGGGTGGGTCATGAAGCAGAGATTGGGCAAGACAAGTACGCTGGCGGTAGCCTTTTGAAAGAGTCTCAATAAGTTGATTTCTTACAGTCTTCAATGATGTTTCTTCCAAGACTTTTTCAATCTGGAAATTTAACCTTTCCCCATTCAGTCCCCTCACCTTCCCGGCGAATCTCAGGAACTCTTCTACCTGCATTTCACCTTAAGAAGGTGCACTCTCTGGAAGGTAGCCAATTTCCGCTCTGGCTTTGATTGATTGTTTGGTGACACTGTGGCCGCAAATGAATGCATCTCCGCTGCTGGGTTGAAGATAGCCTGTTAGCTTTTTCATGGTCGTAGATTTACCTGCGCCGTTTGGTCCTAAAAACCCTAGTACCTTGCTCTTTTGCACTTGAAAAGAAACTTTATTCACAGCTTGAAATTTTCCAAAATTTCTTGATATTTCAATAACTTCAATCATTGCTTTAACTGTTTTATGATGTGGTACTCTCTTAAGAAAGAATAATTACCAAATGTTATTTGAAATCTTAAAAATCACATCAGTTTGTTGGTATACTTCATTCGAAGTTAACCTGACTAAAAAATGATTTTCGGTAATTTGCCAATTTTGCAAGATGAATTTTAAGAAAGATTGTGAAGTGATTAATCCAAAAAACTTAGTAAATCCTCATTTGGCCGGAGATAGTTTATTCGAAAAGAGAAGTGGACGAGGTATTCTCCTCCTACACGGTCTTACTGCAACAACTAACTCTGTCCGGCCGATTGCTAGTCTACTTGGCGAACTAGAATGGACTATTTCCGCACCATTACTTCCGGGTCATGGAGAAAATCTTGAAAAGTTAGCCACAACGACCTGGCGAGATTGGGCTGAAAAGGTCGAGCACTGCTGGCGAGAATTGAATCAATATTGTGATGAAACTTTCATCGCTGGTGAATCGGCCGGAGGTCTGCTTGCGCTTTGGTTGGCATGTTTACAGACTATTCGTCCAAAAGGAGTGGTTCTTGTTGCGCCAGCACTTCAGTTAAATCTCCCAGATTGGAAAAGACATTTGATTTGGCTGCTTTCATTCTTTAAAAGCACTTTTCCCAAAGAAAAAAAAGTGTTGATCTTCAGTGGCAGGGTTACTCAGAGCACTCCTTGAAAGCTGTGTTGCAATTGATTGATCTTCAGGACCTAGTTTTGGAAATTATCCCACAATTGGAACAAAACATTCTTGTTGTGGAAGGTGGACAGGATGATGTGATCGGCCCTGGAGTGAGTAGTCTTTTACAAAAAAAGGCGAAAAGATCTGAAGTGAAATCTATATTCTTTGAGAAAGCAGGTCACCACCCCATGTTGGAAAAAATATCTCAAGACTATGTTTTATCAGAGATAGTGAATTTTCTTCAAAAGAGTTGACTAGGTTTGCAGCAGGACGAAATGGATAAAATAACTCAGAATCCACTAAAGACCCTGTATTTATTGAGGCATGCTAAATCAGCTTGGGACAATTCAAATCTTTCTGATCTTGATCGGCCACTGAATAAAAGAGGCAAAGATAATCTTCCTGGTCTGGCTAATCTTGCAGCGATGCTGAATTTACCACCTGAGTTGATACTTACTTCACACTCCAGGAGAACACTTGATACTTTAACTGGTTTTTGTCGGGGAATGTCGACTCTCTTCAAAATTGAAGAAGAAAAGGAGCTTTATCACGCCTCTAAAGAAGAAATACTTTCTAGGATTCAGGAGGTTCCTGAAAAAATCCAAACACTTCTGATCGTTGGTCATAATCCAGGTTTGGAAGAATTTATCTCTTGGATCCTCACGGGATCTATAGTTTCAATTCCTCTGCAGATAACCACGGGTTCATTCGTCCAGATGAACTTGAATATCTCTTTGTGGTCAGAAATTGCGCCCGAAACTGCTACTCTACAACTTATGATCCCAGGTAGATTCAGCTCAAAATTATCAAAATAAATTTTCAATAGTAACACTTGGTACCAGATGAGGCAAAGTAGACTTATTTAATTTTTCTTGCTAGATTAGATTTGATTTTTCCACATAAATTTTAATGGTTTAATTGGTCCTCACATGACAAAGCTCCCTAGTTTTCGGGACCTGTCGTGGCAGGATTTGGAATCACCTTCATCGACGTTTCTTGTCAACCACATTCGCAAAGAATTAGGGTTGTCAAAGGTAGTTGCGGAGCTTCTGACAATTCGCCAACTCGAAAAGTTGGAGGAAATTGAAGCTTTTTTGTATCCCCGCTTTGAGCATTGTTCAGATCCTTTCTTGATGGCTGATATGCAGATAGCTGTCGAGAGAATCTTAAAGGCTCTTAACCATGGGGAAACTTTGGTTGTCTATGGAGATTATGACGTTGATGGTACCGCTGGTGCGGTCATTCTCTATCGATATCTTAAAAGAATCGGTCTCAAGGCGCATTATTTCATACCTGAGCGCCTGAAAGATGGCTATGGGCTGACCGAGCCGACGTTGGTTGAGCTTAAAAGTCGAAAAACAGACCTCATTCTGACCGTTGACAACGGAGCAACTGCTGTAGAGGAGGCTTTGATAATTCGTGAACTGGGCATGGAATTGCTGATCACGGATCATCATCTTCTGGGTGAAGAGATTCCGAACGCTACGGCAATGATCAACCCTCAGCAACCCAACTGTAAGTATCCTTTCAAGGGCTTGTGTGGTACTGGTGTCGCTTATAAGCTGCTTCAAGCTTTGGATCAAACCTTGACAGAGAAAGGTTATTGGCAGGAGACCAGCTATATAAGGCCAGACTTAAAAAGGGATTTGGATCTGGTATGCCTTGCCACGATAGCTGATAGAGTGCCTCTGACCGGCGAAAACCGATTCTTTGTTCAGGCTGGTTTGGAAGTGCTGAACGATCACCCCCGACCCGGACTGCAGGCGTTGATGCGAGCAAGTCATCAACGTGGTAGAATAACTCCCACCACAATCAGCTTTAAAATAGCTCCTAAAATAAATGCAGTGGGGCGACTTAGTGACCCACGAATTGGTGTTCGCCTTCTACTTTCGCATTCCTTGAACGAAGCCAAGCCGTATGCTGATAAATTGCTTCAGTTGAACAGCGAACGTCAAATGATCGAGAGAGAAATTTTTCACAGTGCTTTGAGACAGGCTTCTGAGCAGACGCATCTCAATGCGATCATTTTATTTGATGAAAACTGGCATCCGGGTGTGATGGGCAATATTGCGACGAAGATTTCCCGCCAATTTCAAAAAACTACATTAGCCCTGACACGAAACCAAGGGGAACTTCTTGGTGGGAGTGCGCGTAGTTTAGATGGGTTTGACGTGCGCTCTGTACTTGCAAACTGTTCAGATGTTTTAGAAAGATTTGGTGGCCATCAGGCTGCAGCTGGTCTGAGCTTGATGGCGAAAAACATGGAAGCTTTTCGCGAACAATTTCAATATTTAATGGGCGGAAAAGAATTTGAGAAACAATTTGGTGAGAATTTTTTAGAAATAGAAACTTGGATAAATGAAGAAGATCTAAGCCCTCAGCTTGCTAGCGATTTGATAAGGCTGGCACCTTTTGGTCCAAATAATCCTGAACCAGTGATTGGCATCAGGAAGGTTAAACCGCATTCAATTTCATTGTTTGGGAATAACCACCTGAAATTTAATCTTATCAATGATGATCAAAAATATGAGGTAGTCGCCTGGGATAGTTCGGATTGGTATCCCAACTTGGGAGGGTATTTTGATATGGTCGTGAGCCCTCAAATTATAAGTAGGTTCAACCAAAATGCTCTTCAATTCAGAGTACTTGATTTAAGGCCAGTAGCGTGAACTGGCTACTACAAACAGGTATGTGGGGTTGTGTATTTGGTTATCTTTTCAGTTGGGGGGTTAGACTCTCCCAATCACTAAATCATAATTCCAAGCTATTGAGGTGGAGTGAGAGAATCTTCTTTGTTTTTTGGTTACTGCATGCCGGCACCTTGATAATTGGATTATGGTGGTGGGAAGCTTTCTGGCCAACCATGTTCATCAGTGATGTCCTGAGTTTTGTAGCATGGTTTAGTATAGGTGGGCTGATTTGGTTTCATGTGCCAATGTCTAAGCTGATACAAGTAGAGATCCTACCAATATTTGCAGTACTTATTCTTATTCTTTCAATCAGTATTGCACAGGGTGGTATTCCGGCACTTGCCTTGAGCAATCAAGAGCCATGGATTTATCAAACTGCGCTTTTGACCCATATAATTAGTACTATTGGTGGATACACATTTTTCAGCTTGGCTTGCCTTGCTAGCAGCCTGTTTGTTTACCAAAATTATCGACTTAAGACTAAATTGGAGGGAGTTCTTCGACTAAGGATGCCAGCCCTAGGCACATTAGAAAAAACAAGCTATGTTGCCATAAAATGGGGATTTCTACTGTTGAGTATCGGAGTAGTTTTGGGAGTGATGCTCAGCAAAAGTATTTTGATTGGTGAAACATCTTTGCGGCTACTTCTCTCAGTAGGGGTTTGGTTTGTTTATGCAATGTTTCTCCTTGACTATCATTTACAAAGTATTCGCAGTAGATGGAGTCCCTATTGGCCAATCATCGGTTTTGCACTCATTCTTGCTGCGGTATTTGTCGAAGCCTACCATCTTAGTCGTCCTGGAATTCTACAAAATTAAAACCCATGTCGGATTACTCTTCATTATTGTTCGAGTCAGAAATTCAAAGAATCAATTCTGCGATTAAAACTAATCTCCAAGGTCCTGTTCCCTTCCTGTCTGATATCATTCGTTACTTGATTGACTCACATCACACTCCATACCGATCTTTTCTTCTTTTAAGGTGTTCTGAACTTTTTCAACCTGACCAGCCTGAGGCCGCCTATCACACCGCGAGTACTCTAGAGTTTTTGCATATTGCATCTGTGCTTCATCGCAACATTACGGAGACGAATCAAACAAGAAGGCAAATGAGAAGTCTGGATAGTTTGTGGGGCAATGAAGCAAGTCTATTACTCGGGGACTATCTACTCTCAATTTCATTTCAAATTCTTACACGATTGGAGCAAATTGAAATTCTGCAATGCGTCTCATGGGCTACTAGAAATATCGCCAGGGGACAAATCCTAGAAGTTTCCGAAAGGGCTTCTTCTAAGAATGATCCTGAAAAATGTTTGCAGGTCTACAGGGAAAAAGATGCTAGCTTATTGGCTGCAGCGGCAAAATGTGGTGCTATCTGGGGAGGAGCTAACTCTAATTTACAACAACAACTAATGACTTTTGGTGAAAAATGGGGTGTTGCCCTAATTCTTAAAAATGATCTTCAAATTCTTGATGATCCACAGCTGTTAGAGGAGAAAATTTCTGCGAAACTCAGCTTTTTCCCATTGGTTATTTGGTTGAGTGAATTATCTGATCCAGAACTAGCAAGTTGGCAGATAAAAATAGAAAACCCCAATGAGAAAGGGATTTCAGAGTTGAAAGGTAAATTGAAGGGATATCCAAAAGAAAAAACGTTATCCGTGATGCAGAAGTTTTTGGACGAAGCTCAAGAAATTTTATACCAAATCCCTGATCTCGAAATAAGAAAACTACACGAAGCAAGTTTTGCCGAATTCGTTCCACAGAATGTTTGACATCTCAATACATGATCCCGTCGGAAACCTTTACTTAGTGACCGATTCTCACCTTGATTACGATTCTGCACCTTATGGTGAATTCATTGATTTCTTGGATTCACTAAATGACGTCCATACTTTGATATGCTTAGGTGATCTTTTTAAGCTTTGGTTAGCTGATCAGCGATATTGGACGCATCTTCATAGAGAAGTCTTGAAAGCCTTTCGTAGATTATCTGAAAGGTCCAACAATGTGATTCTAGTGGCTGGAAACCGTGAATTCCTGCTGCCAAGAAATCAAGAGCAGCTAAAGAAATCAGAGTTGCCATTCAGTCAAGTTGCATTGGGGAGGGGCTTTTTAACATGGGGAAGCAAGCGATTTGGTTTTGAGCATGGGGATCAGGTCAATCGAGATGACAAGAATTATCTCCGGTGGTATGCACTTTCTCATTCTCAACCATTTGAGATCCTTTTCAGATGTCTCCCGAGTTTAATTGCTAACAAAATAGCAGAAAGCTTGGAGGCAAAAATGGCTCAATCGAATCAGGCATTTAAGATCCATTTGCCAATAAAACGCTTAGAAGAATTTGCTGAGGCTTCTTTAAAAGAAGTAGATGAGTTTTTTCTGGGGCATTTCCATGAAAGATTTGAGTATTCGATGCGAGACTCCTCCAAATCACTCCATATTATCCCAGATTGGCTAAGCACCAGAGAATATTGGCGCATTGACCCGCAAGGCCGAAGAACTGAATTAAAGTTTAGCTAAGTTCAACCCAATAAAGATTTTCATCATCCTTTTTTCAAATTCATCTCTGCTCTGAATACCAGAAAAATACCTGATTCTAATTTATCAAAAGATAGAGACGCCCAGGCTTTTTCACGATTTCTATCTTATTGGTGGCCAAACTGGCGTTGGATCCTACTAGGATTTACCGCGATTCCAATTACAGTCGGAGCAACGCTACTGTTGCCTTGGTTAGTGATTAGAATTGTCGATGATCATTTGATGAAGGGGCAATTTGAAGGCTTCAGTGAGTTGATCTGGGCTTCGGCAGGTGTCATTACTTTAGGCTATGTGGCGGATGCGGTTTACACCTTTTCGCTTCAAAAGACTGGACAACTTGCAATCTACGAGCTTCGCAAGGAACTCTACAAGCACATTCTCTCTTTACCAAGAATCTTCTTTGATCAAAGACCCGTTGGAGTAATTCTTACCAGAATCACCACTGACCTCGAGGCACTAGGGGAATCCTTAGCTGCTGGGGTTTTATCGATTTTTACGGATTTACTCAAAACTGTCGCCCTCCTTGGAGTTCTGCTTTATTTCAGTTGGCAGTTAACATTGATCGTTTTGTTCATCTTGCCGGTCATTTATTTCATCAGTAATTATCTGAGAGCAAAACTCCGTCTTTACTACAACTTGACTCGGGAAGCCCTGGCTCTGGCAACGGGTTTTCTACAGGAGTGTTTAAACGGCGTAAAAACAGTCCAGCTTTATGCCGCTGAAAGCAAAGTGCAGAAGCAATATGAGGAAAAAACACAGCATTTCCTTCACGCACAATCGCGCTCTAATTTCTACGATGCTACCCTATTCTCTGTCATTGAGGGAATTACCTCTATCGCTATGGCACTGATGATCTGGTATGGCGCCCATGAAATTCTGGATGGAACTGTTACAGTAGGTACCCTGATTGGATTTATAAATACATTGAACCGAATCTTTGTACCTATCCGAGAGTTTACGCAACAACTGAAGGTTTTTCAGGGAGCAATGTCATCGTTGGAAAATATCGAGAAATTGTTTAGAGAAGAAACAGATGTGGCTCTCTCAGAAACGCAATTACAAAATGAAATCACCAAAAAATTAGAAGTCTTTGAGAATCTGACATTTGAAAATGTTCGTTTTCGTTATTCTCCCAACTCCCCCTATGTCCTCAAAGGAATCACTTTTGAAGTAAACAAAGGGGACAAAGTTGCAATTGTTGGTACAACGGGGTCGGGCAAATCAACTATTCTTAGAATCTTGACCAGAACCTACACTAATTATGAAGGCTCAATTAGAATCAATGGAGTCGAGTTATCTTCAATCCCTACAGGAAAACTGCAACGCCTGATTGCTCTATTACAACAAGAAACTTACTTGTTTGAAGAGAGTGTTGGATTCAACATTTCATTGGGCAGGGCGATTGTGGGATCGAATGAGGTTGATGAAGCTGCGCGATATGTTTACGCCAACGAATTCATTGAAAAATTACCAGGGAAATTTGATTTTCAACTTCTCGAAAATGGAAAAAACCTCTCTGAAGGTCAAGCGAGACTGATTGTATTTGCAAGAGTTATTGCAGGTAAATCTGATCTCTTTGTCCTGGATGAGGCAACAAGCTCAGTGGATTCAGTGACCGAAAAT
>JACLAD010008243.1_pt1 | contig 10222 bp, 7 predicted proteins | sample 8027901 | NCBI WGS metagenome assembly JACLAD01 (sample SAMN15725071, study PRJNA655200) | protist metagenome | isolation source: fluorescence activated cell sorting (FACS) single amplified genomes of... | place: Spain: Blaines Bay Microbial Observatory, Mediterranean Sea | collected 2016-07-05
CAATGGGATGTAAACACTGCTCAACGTGATACTAGTTTCCCAAATAGTTTATCATATAACAGTAATGGATACACTGGAACATTAAGCAAGTATGGAAGTTATGTTCAATATGACGGTAGTTATACAGCTGCTCATTCTTACACAGGATGGGGTACAGTGACATATAAAGGTTGTCCAACCGCACCTTCTGGATATACTGCTGGTACTTGTTATACATACGCATCTTATGTTTACCAGAAAGGTGATACAACATGGGATATTGCAATAGAATATTACAATGACCCTATGAGATATGTAGACATTAAAGCAGTAAATGACCATATTGCAGACCACTACAATATTCCAGTAGGAACAAGAATTCGCCTTCCAATGCCAACAGTTAAAGGAACTCCAACTCACTATGAATGGAAACAATATTATAGTAAGCCCGCTGTTGACACTAGAAGATACAAACAAGAATATCGTGGAACTGTAAATCGTCCAGATACAAGAACTTGGGAACAAGATTACGCTGGAACTGTCTACAAAGGCGGTACTGATTACAGAAACTACAAGTGGGATTATAACATCACATTAAAATATACTGTTTATTAAAATTTAAAGTAAAAGGAGCGTCTGATTGGCGCTCTCTTTTACCGTATTTTTATATTATTATTTGTTTTACAGTATAAAATAATTTAAATAGGAGTGAACTTTCATTGAAGAAACTATTAACAATATTCATGATTAGCACATTTTTATTAACAGGATGCGTTCAATCTGAATTAGGGGTAACCATTAACAAAGATAAATCAGTTGTTATCAATAATGAAATATTAATGGATAACAAGATTATTAAAGATAATGCAAAAGTAGAAGATATAGAAAAAAACTATAAACTTTACAAAGAGAATTATGAAAATATAGGATACACTTTTGCAAAAGTCCAAAACAAAGAAATGCAAGGCTTTAATATTACAAAGGATTTTGGAAGTTTGGAAGAGTTATCGAAATATAACAAAGAAGATGTTGTTTTTACGACTAATGTAGAAAAAGAAAGCTCATTCTTTTATGAAACATATAAAGTAGAGATAAAAGTACCAGGTCTTTTAATCGCTGGAGACCAAAGTAGCTTGTTGCCTAAAAAGGAGCCAGAGCATAAGGCTACTTTCAAAGTATCTTTGCCATATAAATCATCTACTAATAATGCAACTAAGGTTGACGGAAAAGAATTAATATGGACTTTAGACATGGAAGAAGAACAAAACAATGTATCTTTTTCTTATAATCATTATCATGAGTGGGTTAAATATTTGGTGATAGGATTAGGCTTGTTATTTATTTTTATTATTGGATTTTTTATTTATAGGAGAATTACCAAATAGTAAAAAAGGTATTAGTGTTTATTCGCTAATACCTTTTTTTAGTAGTTTATATCTAAAGTTATATCTTTCAATTAGTATATAGATTTTAATTTGCTACAATTAATCTGCTTAACTCTAAATTTTTCAAAACAGATTAGAATTGGGGTGCAAATTATGATTAATAGAAACAAACGAGGGCTTACCTTTATTGAAATTATGGGTATATTACTCATTATTGGGATTATATCAAGTATAGCCTATGCTACTTTTAACTTAACCTACGATAAATCCGAATTATCAATGGGTCATAATCAAGCTAGTGCGATACAAGATGTGGTAGCTGGTTATATGGCTGATAATGGTGGAGAATTGCCTTTGGCTATTAAAAATGCTGACTTCTTACTTTCTCCCGCTTTGGTAGACTTATCTAAAGTCTCTAATAAGTTTGAAGGAAAACCGAAAGGGAACTTTTATATATATGGACCTTCTAAAGATGTATTTTTTGATTACCCAGTGGAGTATATAGAAAAAATTTATAACTCTTATAATAATAAGTCAGAAATTATCATAGCAAATGAGTCTAGGATTGATACTGATAAACTATATTCTAAAGGTTTGCTTGAGTACAAGCCATTTACTAACTATGTTTTAATGGGTGATGGCTCAGTGATTCAAACATTAGATAGAGATAAAGTCAATGAGACTTCTAATGGAAAACCAACAAACCCTATTATTATACCTAATAAATTAGCTCCTTATTATACTGATGATGATATTAGTTTTACTGCTACATCTTATTCACCAAAAGGAGAAGTAACTTTTGAATGGAAAAATGCTATTGAAGGGCAATCTAAAAAATATCCTGTTGGTGTTCATAAAATAGAAGTGGTGGCAATTGATAAAGATGGTGTAAAAAGTGATATAAGCACATTTGACTTAGAAATCAACTCTTCGACTAATAGAAATAGACCACCTAATGCACCAACTATTGTAGCAAACCCATTTAAGACTACTTATACTTCTGATGAAGTAATTTCTCTTTCTGCTACGGCAACAGACCCAGACGGAGATTCAGTTTCATATGTGTGGATGGGAAAATCTAATAATAATATATACCCAAGGGGAACTCACGAAGTTTCAGTTTACGCTATTGATAGTAAAGGTGCGACTTCTCCTATTAGTAGAATTACCTTAAAGGTATCAAATGGTTCTCCTATTATTTCGGGAGTTTCTTATAATCCAAATCCAGCATATCAATTTGATAATGTATATTTTAAAGTAAATGCCAAAGATTTAGATGGAGATTTAATTCATTATGAGTGGCAGTTTGATGTAAATGAAAATGGTGTCATTGAATCAAATGAAAAAAATCTTCCTTCAATTGACGGAAAATATAAAATTGGAACATATAGTGCAGCTGTTCGTGTTGTAGACTCTATGGGAAGTGCATCTGCTTGGAAGTATTTTAACTTTACTATTTCTAACCGAGAGCCAACTGACCCAAATTTTTCATATACTCCTTCAAATGGACCATATAGAACAAACACAAATTTTAATTTTACAGCAAATGGTTCTATTGATAGAGACGGGGATTCTATTACTTATTTATGGAGAGTAGACGGTGGCACTTGGAATACAAAAGAGCCAGACGGAAAATTTTCAATCGGCAACCATACAGTAGAAGTAAAAGCACAAGATTCAAGAGGTGCTGATTCAAATATTAAAAAATTCTCTTTTAAAGTTATTAATACAGAGCCAACAAAGCCGATTTTTAAAATACAATCCACAAAAAATACAATTACTAATTTAAATCCAGTAATTACTACCCCTTCTACTGATTTAGATAACCATACTTTTATTTATTATTGGAGACTAGACGGTGGAAACTGGACTACAACAAAGCCAACACAACGACTAGTAAGTGGAAATCACACATTAGAATTAAAAGCAACTGATGAATTGGGATTTGATTCTGAAATCTACTCTGAAACATTTTATGTTAATACTACGCAAATATCTTATACTCATCAGTTCGATGAAACAACTTCTCAAAATAGAAGTGGCTACTACACTGTACCTTATGGTAGTCGATTTACAATAGATTCTTATACTGTAAACACTGGTAATGTAAATGTATCTAAGTCTAATAGCAATATAAATATTTCAGTTAGTAATGGTGATTGGAGTAGCAGAGAGGCTTGGTGGAACGACTATTTATATTCTAAATCTGCGACTGCTAGTAGAACAAATAGTGTAAACTCTTTTGCTACAAGTTATCCTTATAGTGATTCTTATGGATATAGCGGAAATATAGGAAAGAGTGGTAGTTCCAGAGTTATTAGTGGCTTACCACCACACTCTTATACAGAAACAGAATATCGGACAAGTAGTTCTAATAGTTTTCCAAACACAATTAGTTTTAATAGTAATGGATACTCAGGAACTCTAAGCAAAAGTGGTGGAAGTTATGTTAAATCTGGTTCATATACCGCTGGTGCTACAACTAGTGCAACTGGATATGTTAGCACTGCATATTGTCCTTCTAAATCTGGATATAGTACTACAAGTTGTACCTACTATGGAGTCCATGTAGCATCTTCTGGTGATACATATTCTGAAATAGCAAAAGCCTATTATGGAAACTGGGTTAACACTTGGACAACTTTAGAAGACGTTAATAACCAAGAAGAAAGAAGAATTCAAATTAATTCTAAAATTATTTTACCAATGTCTATCAAAGGATATAGTTTAAAAACTTCTGGTGTGAAAAATGGTTACTATTACAAAGCAACGTATCAAAAACCAGCAACAGACACTCGTATCTATGAACAAAAGTATGTAGGTACTGTTTATAGACCAGACTCAAGAACTTGGCAACAAGACTATGCTGGAACAGTTTATAAAGGTGGAACAGACTATAAAAATTACAAGTGGAAATACACTGTAACAATAAAATATACTGTATATTAAAAAGAAGAGCATAATTATAGCTCTTCTTTTTATACGGACTACCTGTGAAAGTAGAAATTTCCTGATTTATCTGGTAAAATAAATTAATATAACACAACAAGAATTTCTCAAAAAAGGTGATTAATTATGAATGTATTAAAAAATATTGAATTAAAAACAATTAATGAAAGTGTAAAGAAACCGAAACGCTCAACATCCGACAGCGCTGGTCATGATATCTTTTCACAAGATAAAATTGTAATTCCTTCTAAAAAAGAAGTCACTTTCAAATTACCATTTTACTTTAAAAAGATAGGTGAAACAATTAACTTTAGAGTACGTATCTTTGCAAGGAGTAGTTTTGGAATTAAAAAGAAGGTAAGGATTATAGTAAATAATAAAGTAGCAAAATGGTTAGAGATTAACCCTTATAATGTTGATAATTACATTACTCTTTTTAATGATAGTGATAAAGAGTTAGTGATTAATAAGAATGAACACTTCGCTCAATTTGTTATTACTTCTCACGAAGATAAAGAGAAAGTGAAAATTAAATTTTATACTATTTCTAATGAAGCTAAAGAAAAAGAGTTAGAAAAATTTAAACGTCTATCTAAAAACCGTCTTATAACAGATAACAATGAAGTTACAAAATATATCTCTGATGATGATTTAATTTTATTAGTAGGAGAACAAAAAACACTTCCTACTGGCTTAAAATCTGAAATCCCACAAGGAACTTTTATGGGTGTCCATATTTCAAAGGAATTTGAAGATAAAATATTTTTAGCTAATGGAACTGGAATCATTGATGCCGATTACTTCTCAAACCAAACTAATGATGGTCATTTATTATTTGCAATTGTAAATAACACAAATCGTTATTTATCATTAAAAGGGAATGAGCCTATTATTGATTTATATGCAGAAAAGTACTATATTTTAGAAGAAGAACTTGATAACCCAGTTATTGCAAAACGTGTGTCTGGAGTTGGAAGTACTAGTGAAAATAATTAATGAAAAGACACTCCTTAAAGGAGTGTTTTTTCATTAAAGAAAGGCTTTAATTAAAGTGAATTATCTGTAAATATTGCTTATAATTAATTTTTCAATTATAATTATACATAAATTGTGACCAAGTAATAATAATTAGTAATAATTTGCAAAAGTTAATGATAAAAACTACAAAGTATTATATAATATTAAATACATATATTTTAAATAAAAAAGGATGGTATTTATGAGTTTAGCAAATAGTTTAATGAAGGGATTTCTTAACACTTCACATAGAGTAGAAATAAATGGACTTGATAAGCTAGATTTTTCAGAGCCAACAATACTTATGCCAAATCATACATCTTTAGCTGATGCGGCTATCTTAGCTTTCAATCTACCAGAAAATGTAACGTTTGTTGTTAACACTGATACTGCTAAAAAGTATGCTAAGTTTCTTCAATTCAGAAAACATATTACTGTTGACCCACTAAATCCTTACTCTGTTCGTAAAATGATTCGTGTTGTTAATAGTGGAACACCTTTAATGATATTCCCAGAAGGAAGAATCACTGTAACAGGAAGTTTAATGAAAGTGTATAGTGGAACAGGCTATATTGCTTTAAAAACAAAAGCTAAGGTTTATCCAGTTATTATCTCTGGCTTAGATAGGTCTAAGTTTTCATATATGAATGAAGTAAATGAAACAGTATGGTTTCCAAAAGTTAAAATTAACATAGGTAATCCTTTTAAAATTGAAGTAGACGATAATATGTCTATGAGGGAAAAGAAAAATAAAAGCGCTGATGATATTTTACATATTCTTCAAAATGAAAAATTTAAATATAGCAATAAAGAAAATGTAAACTTATTTGATGAATTATTAGAAGCTAGAAGTTTATATGGAGAAAAGAAACCTATTTTAGAAGATTTAAATTCAAGAATGACATACAAAGATTTATTACTACAAACATATGTAGTTAGTGGCAAATTAGATGAACATCTAAAGGAAGAGCAAACGATTGGTTTATTTTTACCAAATACAAGCATTCACGCTGTTGTCTTATTTTCTTTATTTAAAATAGGAAAAACACCAGCTGTATTAAACTTTTCAATGGGTCCAAGCGACTTAGCAGACTGCCTTGATACTGCTAATGTAAAAGTTGTAGTCACTTCTAAAGAATTTATTAAAAAAGGTAAGTTAGAAAAACAGTTAGAGGCTATAGAAGGAAAAGCGAAAGTTTTATTCTTAGAAGACTTTAAAAATCTTATTACAACGACTGATAAATTAAACGGATTATTTAAGTATAAGTTAAAGGAAAAATCTAATAGTAAATCTAACGAGGTTATTCTATTTACTTCTGGTTCTGAAAGTAAACCAAAAGGCGTTATCCTTACACACGATAATCTATATGCAAACATTAAACAAGCAATGACCTTTATTGATTTTACACAAAAAGATAAATTATTTAATGCTCTACCAATGTTCCACTCATTCGGATTAACAATCGGAACATTCTTGCCAATACTATCTGGTTTAGAATTATTTTTATACCCAAGTCCATTACATTCCAAGGTAATTCCAGAAGTTTCTTATCGTTTTAAATCAACTATTTTATTAGGAACTTCTACCTTTTTACACAATTGGGGAAAACAGGCTCATAGGTATGACTTTTTCTCTGTTCGATACATATTCGCTGGCGCTGAAGCGGTTAAACAAGAAGTAAGGGATTTGTGGTTTAAAAAATTCCAAAAGCCTATTTTTGAAGGATATGGTGCTACTGAGGCATCTCCTATTGTATCCATCAATTCACCTTTATTTCATAAGGACGGCAGTGTAGGTCAAATATTGCCAGGTATCGAGTATAAAATCGAAAAGGTTGACGGAATTGAAGACGGTGGAAACCTCTTTATCAAAGGTCCAAATGTAATGAAAGGTTATTTAATTCATGGAAAAGGATTTGTACCAGCGGAAGAATGGTATAACACTGGTGATGTTGTTAGCATTGATAGTGAAGGATATATTTTCATTAAATCAAGACTGAAGCGATTTGCTAAGATTGCTGGTGAAATGGTATCTCTTAACAAAGTGGAAGAGCTAGCTGGAAAATATTTTAACTCACCAGAGTTCGCTGCTATTAATGTCCCAGACGTAAGAAAAGGGGAAAAGATAGTGGTATTCACTACTAATGAAGAATTAGATATTAAAGAATTAAGAAGATTTATTACAGAACAAGGGCTTTCAGCGTTATTAGCACCTGCAGAAATGAGAGTAATAAAAGATATTCCAGCTTTACCTACTGGGAAAACAAATTATATTTCTTTAAAAGAAAAATATTTAAACAATTAATTTACGGAGTGATTCCTTTTTATGAAAAAACTAGTTAAGCCATTACATGCTTTATATATAACGCAATTTTTATCAGCATTTGCGGATAATATGGTTTTATTTTTGACACTAGCTGTCATTAGTTTAAATAATTATCCAAGTTATTATTTAGGAGTTGTACAAGCAGCATTTTTCTTTGCTTACGTTATTTTAGCTCCTTTTGTAGGTATATTTGCTGATAAAAATGCAAAATCAAATGTACTATTAATCGGAAATTTAATTAAAGGTTTAGGTGTAGCTCTACTCATTGTAGGAGTTAACCCTGTTCTTAGCTATTTAGTCGTTGGTTTTGGTGCTGTAATTTATTCTCCTGCTAAATATGGTATTTTGCCAGATTTAACTAAAAATGAAGATGAATTATTAAATGCTAATGGAAAGGTTGAAGCTTTTACAATTTTATCTATTTTAGTTGGGTCTGTTTTCGGTGGATTCCTAGCAACTAAAGCTGAATCCATTGGTATGACAATTCCAGTTCTCATATGTATTTTATTTTATGTTATATCTATGGTTGGGACTTTATGGATTACAAAAATTGAAGGAAATAAAGGTATAAGTTACAAAGGCTCTGTATCTAATTTCTTTAAAGATTTCAAAACTCTATTTAAAGACCCAAGTATTAATTTTTCATTAATTGGCTCTGGTGCGTTTTGGATGTCTTCTGCAGTTATTCGTTTAGGATTTATTGCTCTTATTCCACTAACAGCATTAGGAATCACTTCTCTTGATAAAATATCCATGTTAGTAGCCACTACTGCGGTTGGTATTGTTATTGGTTCACTTGTTACTCATTATTTAGTACCAGCTAAACATTTTTATAAGTGTATTAGATATGGTTATTTGCTAGCTATTGTTGCTATCATTTCAGTGTTCTCTACAAGTCATATTATTTTTACTATTGCCACCTTATTAATTGTTGGTTTTATGGGTGGAGTATTCATTGTTCCACTGAATACAGTGATTCAAGATAGAGGAAAAGTAATGATTGGTGCTGGAAAAACCGTTGCAGTACAAAACTTTATTAACAACCTTCTTATGTTAATTGGTGTAGGACTATATACTCTTATAACTATGAGTGGCACCGCATTATCAATAAAGATAGCATTAGTAGGAATGGGTGTATTACTTATTATATTTATGCTTTTCTTAACATTTATTTTAGGACAATTACAAAATAAGAATTAATAAAATAAAAGGAATGCTATATTTTATAGCATTCCTTTTTTATTTTATATTTTTTTAAAAAGAGGTTTAGGAATTAATAAAGTTGGGTATAGGAAATAAATGTGAAGCAATTAAAAAAGACAGTGTTAATTAAAACACTGCCTTATATATGGTATATATTAATATACGTCTACATCTGCGTCTACACCTAGAAGCTCTTGATTTATGTAAGCTTCGGAAATAGGACCCTGAATTACCACTGTTTTAACATCAGAGAAGTGGATAAGTTCTTCAGTCCCTGTTTCAAAGACAGGTAGTTCAGCAGATAAATTCTCTCTTCGGTATTTTAAAAGTTTTCGTTTAATGAGCGTTTTGATTTTCCGTTCAATCGCTGAAAGCTGCATAACAGTTGTTTTTATCTCTCCGTTTGTCAACTCTAAGGTGAGGATTACCTCAGTTGTATTTATGACCTTGGACATATTGATTTTAGCTTTTGTAACACTCCATTTCAAGAACTTCATGCTTAAAAACTGAATACGTTTGCCCATCAGAGCCATCTTTTGATTCATCATTTTCCCCAACTCCCATTATTATTATATAGCTTCTCTCTCTCTACGCTTATTTAAAATATACAATTTATTATAATACATATTTATAAAATGTCGAAATATAAGGTTAATTCACTCATAAAGGTTATAAATAAGTATATAAAGATATAAAAAAACCACATGTTTTACACATGTGGTTTAAATCATTTCTCCAAAATGGAAATATTTATTTACTCGTTCTACCCCATAAATTTCAGATACTTCACCAAAGTCAATTATATAAGATTTGCATTTTTCATACACTAGAAAGGACTCTTTTTTATTTGTTAAGTTACATAAAAACAGTTTTGTTAAAATACAGATTTTACTTAAAGTTATATTAGAAGGACACTCATAAAAGCATAAATAACATTCTCCGCTTTTCATTTTTACTTTAAAACAATATGCTTTATCATCAATACTAACCAAGCCCATCAAATTCTCCCCTTATCCATAAATCATTGTTAGCAAAATTATATTTCATTTATTACATTCCTGTTTCACTTTTACTACAATATAATAACATTAACAATTACCTCATAAAAGTAGTAATTAATGGAAGTAAATTATTTTTAAAGCGGCTTATTTTATTTATCAACTAATTCCTAGTATAATAATAGGTAAGTATCCTACTTAGAGGTGATTAAAATGGAAGAACCATTAGCTTATAGATTAAGACCAACTCATATAGATGAAATCATTGGTCAACAACATATATTAGGACCAGGTAAACTTTTATATAATATGATAAAAAATAAAAACTTAGTTTCCATTCTTTTATACGGACCACCAGGCACTGG
>JACLAD010014881.1_pt1 | contig 10220 bp, 13 predicted proteins | sample 8027901 | NCBI WGS metagenome assembly JACLAD01 (sample SAMN15725071, study PRJNA655200) | protist metagenome | isolation source: fluorescence activated cell sorting (FACS) single amplified genomes of... | place: Spain: Blaines Bay Microbial Observatory, Mediterranean Sea | collected 2016-07-05
TTTATATCTATCTTTATATCTATCTATCCTATCTATCTATCTATCTATCTATCTATCTATCTATCTATCTATCTCTCACACACAAACAAACAAACAAACAAACAAACAAACAAACACATTTATATTCTCCGCGCGTTCCAGGCCAACGACCCTGTCGTCACAGAGCTCAAGCTCGAGAGCTTAGACGCGCAAAAGGAGAGAATAGCGGAGGAGAGGGAGGAGCAAGAGAGGAGGGAGAAGGAGAGGGAGGAGAGGGAGAGGGAGAGGGAGAGAGAGATGGAGAGAGAGGGAGGGGAGAGAGGAGAGAGAGGAGAGAGAGGAGAAAGGACCACCACTGGCGTCGTGTCAGAGGAGGAGGCCATTGCTTTCTTATTAGAGCAAGAAGCAGAGAGGAGAGCCGCGGCAGACCTTAAGGAGAGGGAAGACACGACACTGTTGCAGATAGAGGAAGGACAAAACAGAGAAGAAGAAGAAGAAGAAGAAGAAGAAGAAGAAGAAGAAGGGGCGGTGGTGGCGGTGGGATCGTCACCTTCGTCGTTCACTCCCATCTCGCGTTCTCTTTCTGTTGCTGAGGCTCACGCAGAGTTCGACAAGGCAGTCGCGCGCGCGGAGAGAGCAGCAGCAGTCAGTTTCTTAATACTCTATGTATTTGTCTATCTATCTATCTATCTATCTATCTAGCTAACTTACTAACTTACTTACTTACTTACTTACTCCATCATCGTCCTCATCTTCCTCTTCTTCTTCTTCTTCTTCAGGTCGCTGCCGCCTCCACCGCTGCCATGCGCGAAGTCCCGTCACCCGACTCGCCGGCATCTCGAGCAATGCAAGGCAAATCGACCCCGGCGGCGACACATCTTTCCCGCGCTACCCATGCTGCAGGCGATGATGGTGGCGACGACGACGCAACTCGGGAGAAGCTCGAGAAGGATGGGGAGGAGAGAGAGAAAGAGAGAGAGAGAGAAAGAGAAAGAGAAAGAGAGAGGGAGAGGGAGAGGGACGTGGTGGAGCCTTCGCTGGAGGACCTGGAGGCTTTGGAGGCTCTTATGTCTACCACTAGTGCCGTGGAAAGCGAGAGAGAATTCTTGCAGGAACTCAAGACCGAACAGGTGGGTGGAATACATAGTCTGCGCATCTACCTACCTACCTACCTACCTACCTACCCTACCTACCCCTTTCGGCTATCTATTCATGCTATCTATATATCTATCTATCTATCTATCTATTTATCTATCTATCTATCTATCTATCTATCTATCTATTTATCCATTTATCTGAACGCACCACAACGCACCGCAGGAGTTGTACGAGAAGGCGTCTACCTTGCGCGCGCGCGCACGCGAGAAGGTCAAGGTCGAGTTGCTCCGTACCAAGAGCCTTGACGAGAGAGACTTTGCACAGCTAGAGGACGAAAGAGAGAGAGAGATGGAGAGAGAGAGGGAGAGAGAGATGGAGAGGGAGAGGGAGAGGGAGACTGCTACTGGTGACGCTGGCGGATTTGATGTTGTGGGAACTGCGCAAAGTGCGGCCGAGATGGTCGAGATGGACAGACAGAGTGCCGATAAGTTGAGGAGGCACGACGAGGAGATACGAGCTAGAGGCGCCACCGCGACCGCCGGTGATAAGGAGAAGGAGAAGAAGAAGGAGAAGGAGAAGGAGAAGAAGAAGGAAGAGGTAAAGAAGGAGGTAAAGAAGGAGGAGAAGGAGGAGAAGTCCAAGGAGAAGGAGGAGGAGGAGGAGGAGGATGTTATGTCTGAGGCAGAGAGGGAGAGGGAGATGTTGTCGGGCCACGAGAAGGAGCAGAGGGAGGCGGCGGCGGCGGCGGCGAGAGAATTAGAGCAGAAGGAGGAGGTGGGTCTGCTTGACCATCACACCCGTCTATCTATCCCGTTATCTGTCTCGTTTTTATCTAATCTACCCACCCACCTACCAACCTACATACCTACCTACCCACCTACCCACCTACCTAGGCCGAGCGCGCTGAACAGCTACTGCGCAAGGGAGAGGACGCGATACGCTCAAGCCTCCACGGCATGATCCAAAAGCTCGAGGACGACCTGCAGAAAGTCGATAAGCGCATATCACACAAACTCGTCGCGCTCGATGCTGGTGAGCCTGTGCCCGTCTATTCTCTCTCTTTTCTCTATTTCTCTCTTTCTCTCTTTCTCTCTCTCGCTTACACCCACACCCACACCCACACCCACACTCACACTCACACGCCAACTAAAACTCTCTCTTTCTCTCCCCATTCACACGTTTGTGTGCGTGTTTGCGTGCGTCGTGTAATTTGATGTCATGCCATGGCATGTTATTTGTTTGTTGTTTGTATTTGATTTGGTGTGACATAGACGGCGATGGCGTCGCCACGGTGGAAGAACTCGCCGAGGCCGTTCAAAACAAGCTTTCGAAATTCAACACTCCAGAGGAGGTGTGTTTTGATATCTTTCGATTCTCGCGTTTACCTTCCCCCGCTCACGCCGCGGCCTTTCCTCATCTCTCTCTGTCTCTCTCTCCCTCTCCCTCCCTCTCTCTCTCCCCTCTCTCTCTTTGTGTTCTTCTCTCATGTGCCTCCCACCCAGGTCGCCGCCATCGTGAAGCGTCTGGACAAGGATCAGGATGGAAACGTATCTCTGGAAGAGTTGAGAGCAGAGATCGATAAGGCGGAGATCAAGGAGGAGATCCTCGAGGAGAAACTAGATTAGATCAATCCACTCGCATTCTTTATTCCCCGTATTGTGCTTTAGAGAGACTAGACTTTTCTAGACTAGACTGTGACGTGCAGTTACCACTACTAGTGCCCGTCAACGCTCTCGCTCTCTGGCTCTATCGCAGAGTTCGTGGAGACAACAACAGCGGCGGCTCCTTCCTTGTTCTTGTTCTTGTTCTTGTTCTTGTTTTTGTTCTTGTCATTGTTCTTGTCATTGTTCTTGTTCTTGTTCTTGTTTTTTGTTCTTGTTCCTGCTCTTCCCTCCATTGGCGACGCCGGTGCGTGCGTTTCCGGCCGCAGCCTCTATGGCCCGGCGTATCTTCAATGTTCAATGTTTAATGTTTAATGTTTAATGTTTGATGTTTGATGTCGCGCCCGAATCGAGGGAAAGAAGGGAATGAGGAGGAGAGGAGGAAGCGAGGGAAGACGAGAGAGAGAGACGAGAGAGATAAGAGAAACTGTAACACGAATACGGACGGCACTACATTACATTACAGTATGTACTTACAGCTGTGATCCACACGGTTGCTTCGCCCTTGTCTGCGCAACGGAGCACGAGTGGCCGTCGCGGTGCCATTTGGTGCGGACAGAAGAGCGTGAAGAGCGCCTCATTCCCCGCTTCCATCACCTGTGCACGGTAAGTGCGCATTCATTCATCCATTCATTCATTCATTCATGCATGCATGCATGCGCGCAGTACGTTCGGCGGAGTAGCATTTTGAGAACGATGGAACGATGTGGTGTAATATTGCGAGTTGTGTTTGGACGTGGTGTGCGTTAGGTTTGGGTAGAGAGAGGAGGTTAAATGTAAGTGTAAATGTAAATGTAAATGTAAGAAATAATTAACACGAGTGTAAGAGAGCCGAGAGGGGGACAATACTGTAAGGGACACAGACGGAAAGAGAGAGAGAGGAGGGGGAGAGAGAGATAGAGTCATTGTAACCGTAAGAGACGTACCGCTGGCATTGCCGTTTCCTTCGTCATCCCCCTCCCATTCGCTGAAGAAGAAGAGAAAGAGGAAGAGGAAGAGGAAGAGGGAGGAGGGGGAGGGAGAGGACACCCCCTTCGCACCTTTGCGTCTGCTGTAATGAGGAACTGGCCGCGCGGTTCACTGGACTTCTTGCCTTTAAACCTGTGAAGTGACAAGTGACAAGTGACAAGTGACAAGCGACAAGTAACAAGCGAGAGAGACGTTTTGTTTATTTGTTGGGAGTGGAGGAAGGGGGGGGTGGGATGATAGATACGGAGAGTAGTACAGTAAGTCAACGTGTATTCAGCAACAAATAGAGTAGAATAGAATAGAATAGAATAGAATGCTGTAGAGAGCCGACAGCGTGTCCTCACCACATGAGCCGTTGGCCGTGCAATACGAAATCCCTGTGCCTCCAGTTCGCCCCGCTCATCACCGCGCGCTTGGATAGGACGCCTTGAAGGTGGCTGTGTCTGTATGGCATGTACTTGCGCGATGACGATGATGATGACGATGGCGACGAGGAGGAGAGAGGAGGAGAAGAGAACGACGACGGTCCTCTGCATAGCTCTAGCGCGGAGCGAGCCCCGTTCTCCACCGCATCTGCCCACCTCGAGGCGCCGCCCAGAAGATCGTAGAACACGTCTGGTGTATGTCAAACAACAGAAAACAGATAACAGTTAACAGACAACCAACCGATCAATGGGCGGAGGGGTATGCAGGGACGTGAGTGTTATACATATATTTATGTGTGTGTGTGCGTGTGTGTGTTTAAAGACAGAGAGAGAGAGAGAGAGAGCGAGAGAGAGAGAGAGAGTAAGACTGATGGCACTCACATCGCCTTTGCATTCTGGTACCTTCCTTCCCGAACCCCAGCTGCAGGACGGGCATCCCAGGGCCACTCACGTCATCACAAGAGACAACAAACTCTCGGGGAATAGACCTGAAAAATCAGACACAGAGAAAGAAAGAGAGAGAGAGAGAGAGATTAAGACATTACGTTAGTCTAGAGAGGGAGATCAGCGAGAGTGTGTGTGTGTGTGTGTGTATGTGTGTGTGTGCGTGTGTGTGTGTGTGCAGATGAAGTGTATCATGCGCGTGTACAGTAGAGTGCTGTACGCACCTTCCAGCTCGGCGAGAAGCGGGGCCGAGTCCATACCTCCCCCCTCCACCGCGCTCAGAACGAGATAGGCGCCAGTTACCAATCCCTCCTCCTCCTCCTCCTCCTCCTCCTCCTCCTCCGCTCCTCTGGCTCCCCAGGTCTGATGCCGCTCGCATGGTCCTCGATGCTGCCCTCTTCGCAGGTGACAGCGCGTTGGTGATGCCGAGGGAGTAGGAGCCTGGGGAGGGGGAGACGACACGCAGCTCTACCGCCCTTGCCTGTCTCACAGAAGGAGAGGAAGAAGAGGAAGAAGAAGAAGAAGAGGAAGAAGAAGAAGAGGAAGAAGAGGATACGATAGATGCCAGTGCCGAGTCCTTGACATTTAGCGAGACCGAGGGAGCTGCAATAGTCTTGCTCCTCTCCCTCTCCTTCTCCTTCTCCTTCTTTCTTCCCTCATTCCCTCCTTCCCCTTTCCCCTCCCTCACGACCGCCATCCCGCTGATGCTGATGTCACCTCGCAGCGACCGCGACTACAGTATAGTATAGTATTACGTGTTATGCGTTATGTGTTATGTATTATGTATTATGTATTATGGGATGTGCGCGGATGCCACGACGAGATGTGTGAGAGAGGAAGTACAGATAGATAGATAGGTAGATAGATAGATAGATAGGTTGACAGACAGACAGACAGACAGACAGATAGACAGATAGGCAGACAGATAGACAGATAGACAGACAGATAGACAGATAGGTTGACAAGTATACGTACGCTTGGGTCGAAGTATAGTAACCTATCGGCGCTGGTGAGGAGGAGGTGTCTGCGCTTAACCAGGAGACCTAACCCTGCGGTGAACTCGACGTCGCGGGCCTTGCGGACGAAACTCTGTGTATATGTGTATATGTGTGTGTGTGTGGTAGGAGAAAGTCAAAGAAAGAGTTAGATAGATAGAAAGAAAGATAGATAGATAGATAGATAGGTCAATAGATAGTTCAATAGATGAGTGCTTGCCTGCATCACGACACACTCGTTCGGCTTCAATGCCTCCTTCCACGGATCTCTCGCTGCGTGGACTTCGCGGTAACGCCACACCGTGAACCACATGCGCGCAACGCTCTAACGAACAAGTAGATCAAACATGAGGTAAAATAAAAGATAAGGGATAAATAAGGGATAAGAGATAAGAGATTAGTGCGATGCGAGAGAATGATAACGCGGAGAGAGAGAGATACAAGAGAGAGATACAAGAGAGAGAGAGAGAGAACGGCACTCACCTGTATCTTTGTCGCCGCGGTAACCTTGCGCTTGAAGAGTCCTCTCACGATCCTCCCCCTCACCACCGCTGCGACGAGAGTGGCGGCGCTACACCTTCTTTCATGCACCATGCGAGCTTCGGCTTCCATCCTCTCCCTCTCCCTCTCCTTTTCCTCCTTCTCCTCCTTCTCCTCCTTCTCCTTCCTCTCCTTCTCCTCCCTCTCTTCCCTCTCCTCCCTCTCCTTCTTCTTCAACTCCGCGCCTCTCCTCATAAAGGCGGCGATGGCAGACGCGGCGAGAGTCTGTCTCCTCTTCTCCTCCCTCTCCCTTCGGCGCCGGGCCATAAGTCGCCGCATCACGCGCTGCAAAGTCTCGGCGGCTTCGTTCCTCTCCTTCTCCCGTTGCCTGGAACGCCTGTTGCGCGCGGCGATGCATGCAATATTATATTTGTGTGTGTGTGTATTTGTGTATGTGTGTGTGTGTGTTAAAGAGAGAGAGAGAGAGAGAGGGAGGGAGAGAGGGAGGGAGGGATAATAAGGGAAAGAAAGGACAGATTACTCACCTCCGCTTGGCTAGTTCGCGGGCAGCACGCTGCACCTTCTCCGCTGCGTCTGCTATCATCTTCCTCGCCGCCGCATTCAACCGCTCGAGCGACCCGTCCTTGAGGAAGACTTGGCGGTGGCCCAGCTGGTAAGCCTGTTGCAGCTTGTTGTGATTAGCGTCGTCGTCGTCGTCGTCGTCGTTGTTGTTCTCATTATCATCGCTGCCGCTGCTGCCGCTGCTGCTGCTGCTGCCGTCGAGCACGTGCGAAAGGATCGCCAGGCACCCAGCTCTCTCATTGACTCTCACGTCACCCTCGACGAGAGGAGAGGCGATGGGCGGTTTGAACGTGGGAGGAAGGAGCCGGCTGTATCTCTCGTAAAAGGAGGGAATGGGGCGGCGGATTGGGAACCCCAGCGTCCGCATCTTCACGCTAACGGAGACAGGCGCATTTAGATAGTTAGTTAGTTAGTTAGGTAGGTAGGTAGGTAGATAGGTAGGTAAATGCAAGGAAGACGGGAGGAGGGAGAGAGAAGTGAGGGTGGTGAGTAGTTGGATGGAGTGTGCTACAGTAGAAATACGATGCACAAGGGTCTAGATAGTATACAGCATACGGTATACATAATACAGTATACAGCATACAGTATACATTATACTCACGTTTCCATAACCCCGAGACGCCTCAGCTGCCTCGAGACGAGAGCTGCGTCCCAGCACCCGCCACCGGTCTGCTCGTGAAGAGACACGCTCTCGCTGTGCTTGTTGCTGTTGTTCTTGTTGTTCTTGTTCTTGTTCTTGTTGCTGTTGTTGTTCTTGTTGTTGTCTCCGATGGTGGGGACGGGGATGCGCAGGGTATTGGGCCTCACGCAGCGCAGAAACCATGGGTTCGTCGACGCCAGTGCCGAGGAGAGGGCGCTCATCTGTTCTCTGAACCTTCCGGCAACGGTCACCGCCCTCATCAGTTTCTTCCTCGCCTTTGCCTTCTTTGGGCTCCATGGCCTCCGAGAGCTACCACCGTGATCAACGCCAATAATGCCGTCTATACCACCATCACCATCACAACCGCCACAACCAGCAGCTCGATCCCCGTCTTGTTCGTCGCCATCGCCACCGTTGCCGAGCAGGATGCCGCGAAGGCCGGCGTCGGTTGACCGAGCTGCGATGAGGAAGAGGAGGTCCTGGTTGAGAGCATCGTTGTTCTTACTGAGCATGCCGGTGGCGTTGTAGTGAATGTCGCCAGCGAAGTGCTTCACGACGAACTCCCTGTGGGCACGGTGCCTCGCAGGGGGAAAGCACGGGTGCCCCTCGTGAGTCTTGTGCAGTTTGCGCAGGAGTGCTTGGTCCGTCGCTTTGCTCCCGAGCAGTCCCTGCTCGTCGAGCATGCGCAGGATGCCCGCCGGCTTGCCGACCTCGTTCATATCCAGAAGTTGGAGCAACAAGGTGTTGTCGCGTATGGTCGAAGAAGAGGAAGAGGAAGAGGAAGAGGAAGAGGAAGGAGAAGAGTAGCGCGAGAGCGAGCGCGAGTGCGAGTGCAGAGAGGAAGCAGTCGGCGAGGACATCACTCTCCTCACCCACGTAAGCCCGTCGTCTTCATACCGACGGAGCTCGGCCTCGAAGACGGCGCGGTTGTAAACGGCCTGGAGCTTTTCGTTCGCGTAGTTGATGCAGAGCTGCTCAAAGCTGCCGATGCCGCCTTCGGAAGAAGAAGAAGAAGAAGAAGATGATGATGATGATGATGATGATGATGATGAAGGAGCACTGGCACGACCGCAAAGTGTCTCGAAGCCAAAGATGTCGAGAACACTGATCGAGCTCACCGCATCTCCCCCTTCCTCTCCTCTACCCCCTCTTCTTCCCTTCCCATCGGCGCACGCCTCCTCCTCCTCCTCCTCCTCCTCCTTCTTCTTCTTCCCGATGGCGCGGGCCGTAGCCTCGTTGGTCAGCTCGACCACCCTATCAAACGCGGCACTGTAGATTGACTTGGCTAGACCGTGGCGGGATTGCGAAGCCTGATCAGGGGTCAGAGCTATACTCGTGAGAGATAGGCGCCCCCCCCTCCTGAGGCTGAGGGTCCTGGTCGTACACGCCTGCTCCAGAGCATCCAGCGACACGCCGAGCAACCTCGCTGCCTGTACAGCTGCGTCATCGGCTACCAGTCGCGAGGCCGGTTCCAGATCGTGACGCCTGCTATCATCGCCGTCGTGGTCGTCGTCGTGGTCGTCATCGTCATCGTCATCCTCGGTTGCACCGGCAACGAGTTCATTGCTTTCCCCTTCCCTTGGCGCCTCATCGAAGGAGAGCTGATATAGAGGGAGAGAGAGAGAGAGAGAGAGAGAAAAGAGAAGGGAAGAGAAGGGAAGAGAAGAATGTAGAGTTAGTGTAAGTGTAAGTGTAAGTGTTAGGAGTTGGAATCATGGTGTCTCGCTCACCTGTCCCAGCGCGAGGACGGCAGCGAGAGCCGCGAAGACGTCTCGACGTTGTGACCTCGTAATGCCAAGGGAATCGAATGAATCCAACAATCGAATGAATCCAATGAAATCTGGATCCCCACCTCCCAACTCCTCTGAGAACCGAACCCTCGTGTTAGCGCGGCGATGCTTCGCGCGCTTTGATGATGATGATGATGATGATGATGATGATGATAAAGATACAGATGATCCTTCCCTTCCCCCTCCCCTCCTCAGGTACGAGTACGCAGTCACTGGAGACTGTAGGAGACCAAAGGCGCGGGCGAGCTCGGCGCACTCCTCCTCCTCATCGGAGAGAGGGGGAAGGTCCATGACTGATAGCCCCTTTCCTCTCCTCTCCTCCTCCTCCTCCTCCTCCTCCTCTTCCTCCTCCTCACTTGCAGACGCCACTCTCGCCCTTGCTGCCCGGAGGCCGGACTATTGAAATAATGAAGAGACAAACGATAAAGGCAAGACGGTGTGAGTGCTCTAGAGTTAGTTATGTATGATATACCGTATGCGGTATACATGAACATGCACAGTATGTAGCCCTCATACGGGTTACACGTGTAGTACTGCTGTAGTTAGTACACCACACACACGTACCTCCAGCCCAGCCGCGAGGAAGTAAAGGACGTGAAAGTTCCGATCGCCGCCGTGCGCTGGTCGAGAAGAAGGCGGAGCCACCACCCTGCTCCTCTCCAGCAAGAAGTGTCTCGTGTGCGCTGCTACCACCCTGCCCCTGCAGTCGAAGTGCAAGGAGAGGAGCTTGCCAAACCTGCTGCTGTTGTCGTTGCTGGGGGTGCGGGCGTTGCCGCTGGAGGTGCCAGCGAGCGAGCGAGCGAGCGAGTGAGTGAGCGACATACATTGGTTAGAGAATAGAAGAGATACGAGTAGCATGGCATGGCATAGCATACGAGTAGCATAGCATAGCACAGAAGGGAAGGGAAGGGAAGTGATAGATAGATAGATAGATAGATAGATAGATAGATAGATAGATAGATAAATAGGTAGATAGATAGGTAGATACAACGGTAGACTCACAAGGCTTCGCAGATCACGTTGGATTCGACTACCGCTCGCTCGAGTACCACAGCTCTCATCTCCTCCTCCTCTTCTTCTTCTTCCATTGATATCGGCACATCGCCAGGTACAATCTTGTCGCCATCAGCGCAGGAGTGGCAATTGGGGGTATCGCT
>JACLAD010010955.1_pt1 | contig 10215 bp, 8 predicted proteins | sample 8027901 | NCBI WGS metagenome assembly JACLAD01 (sample SAMN15725071, study PRJNA655200) | protist metagenome | isolation source: fluorescence activated cell sorting (FACS) single amplified genomes of... | place: Spain: Blaines Bay Microbial Observatory, Mediterranean Sea | collected 2016-07-05
GATCATAACTGGGGAAGGATGTGCAACATCGACGACGTACCCAAGCATTTGCTACCATCGACACAGATGGAGTGGAACCGCGTGTTTAAAGAGCGCCGTGACACCGGGGAGTTGCCGCAGTTTATGAAATATTTAGCTACGTCGATAAATAACCAGCGGCAGATTAAGAACCCAGAGAAGAAAAGGGTGACCGGTCTAGCACGGATGCCACGGCAATGCAACCCGCGTAAGTACATGCCAAACGGTGCCACGCAGCGGTGTATCATTGATCCAAAACATGGCTTCCAGTATAATAATGAATTGTTAGAATCACAAGCTGCATTCATGCCGAGTGGTGCATTTGAAAGGTGCCAAGCGCAAATTGTGAATTATTACTTGCATGAATGCGAGGAGGTTGATCCATTAGTTTTGCAATTTGTAGAGGAAAAGGAGCGAAAAGAGATGGAAGAGAATGACCCGAGCAAACCTAAACCACCGCCGAGGCCAACTCGCGCTGCACCCAAGATTAAACCCAAAGCAGAGTCATCCAAACCATTACCAATCGAAGACTTTCCAAAAACTTAGTACAACCGTCTGAAGAAAATATTGATATTTGATGTTGGGGACCAAGGGGTGTGATAGGAACGCAAACGAAATATGAATTATCATGAATATTCTTCTACACTTGTCTATCTATGCTAAACTGCACTGCTACTAAAACTACAATCAACGACTGCCGACGCTTACCTGTGACATGACAGAATTGCAATCATCACCAAAAAGATGCATTGTTTGGGGATATCTGCGGGTCGATTGGAACCTGCCCGCTGTAGGTCTGTGTTGAATAAAATAAATTTCCGTGTTCTATCTTCAGGTCCTTCGCTGTTTCTGGCCGTCGTTTGGCATACGCGTCTTTCGCTTTTTCCATCTTCTTTGGATCTTTCTTTGTTTTGTTGAAAAAGGCGTTCATAGCCGGCGGGGATGGCGATGACAGCGGTCCGGGGGATCTCTTCCCAAGCTACAACAAACAAATAGAAAAATGCATGATCAATAGCGAAAACGTGTGAAATTATGTTGTACGTGAAAAGGCGCGTCTGTGATGGTCGGGGGCGACGCCGATTTCGGCACTGGGATTGGCGACCGCGGCGCTGGAGGTGATAACGCTTTCTCAACGGGAATCGGCGACCGCTGCGGTACGCCGATTTCATGGATAGTGTGCGGGCGCATGGGAGGTTGGGCGAATGGAACCTCTTCCTGCGGTCGCAATGGAGGTGCGTTGACTAGACTCCGGGCGTATTGGTACCCTTCAATGACAGTGTTTGTATTTTTCTGGTGTGGAAACGGGCTTACATTTCTAATTGCCTCAGGCAACACTCGCTCTACCGCATGCTCCGTGTTGCGTATCTGCATTGATTCTTGCTGGACCAACTTTGCAAGTTGCTGCACGCGTTCAGGCGAATTGGCATTACTTCTCTCTTGCTCGATGAGGCTTGACAATTCTTGTAGACGCTGCTTGGTAGTTTGTATATGTGATTTTATCGCTGGGATTTCATTCTGTTTGGTCGGCACATTCGCCACCCGTGGCGAGTTTGGCACAACTCGCTCCGATTGCTTCTTTTGTGCTGTGCCAAACCATCCTACATCCTCAAAACAAAAAACATCGCATTGCCGCTGAAATCGTACTTGAAAGAAAAGCAAACGTACTTTGCCGCGCTCGTCTCCCGCCGGAAGCGTTGGAGCATCCGAATACTCGGAATTTTCCGGAATCACAATTTCAGTAGCCTCGGGAAAAGGTGGAAACACCACTTCACTCCTCAGCAAAAAAAGAATAGTTGCGTGAAGACGATTAATTGGACAAAGAATGAATCGTACTTGCTGAAATTCATATCATTCACCAAGAATTGCTCTTGCTCCGCTTGAGTTTGAAATGTGTAAATCGTCGATTTCACTTTGTACTTGTGTAAGGCGTCTGCCATTTTTGTCGGCATATCCTGGAATAGCTTAAATTCAATAGCCGAGCTTAGAACCGATTCGGCACGGCAAGTCGATACACAAGCAGCAAACAGATTCATCCCCCATGGTGCGCAATAATCCTGTACCAACGACTTCGGTCTAATATCAGTCAGACGAATGCGCAAAACAAAAACCGTATCCCTCAAAAACGGGGTGTCGACCTGCGCCGTGATATTCTTCTCCTTAAAACTGTTTTTGATTTCATTTGCAGCCTTTTCCGCGACACCTTTCGTCACAACTTCCTCTTCAATGAGTAAATTCACACCTCCAGCAACATAACCCCCAACGGCTCCAAATTTATCCTTCAATCCATTGGACACGATCTTCTCCGTGGAATGCAGCACCACAGATACAAAAACCGGCATAGCGCTGTATATAAAATCTCTGCATCATCATAAATACAAAATCATAAACATATCAAACAACACAACGCATACCACCAAAGTAAATGATCCCAACAAAAAATTAAATGTTTTCAGGATTTTGTTTTTTCCTCCTATTTGTATGATAACATTATAAATGACATATTACAAATCGCATGCCTCACTTGATGGAATTCAAGAGCAGGGTGCGGCGCTCAAATAAAGCGCGTGCGCGGCGGTCAGCTACATCTTGAGCGGTGAAAGACCTGAAAACAATCCCCATCTTTATGAAAACAATCGTTTCGGGGCGCTGTTGCAATACACACGTCTAGTAACATATGACAATGGATGGCAAACAAAATGTAAAACGTAGTTAAATCACATCGAATTCCGTAATCGCAATCCGCTTCTCGATTCACTGCCCGCCGTGACCATACTTTGATTCGTTCGATTCATCAAATCTGATGAATCCTCCTGTATTGGATGCCGCGCGCCGTGATGTGGTGTAGCTGTCTGCCGCGGGGTTCCCGTATTTGTATTTCGCATAGGGCTATTACTTGCTGTCAGTCTAGGGGACAACTTTGACGGTGTGGTTGTGACATCTCCTTGTAAAGCTTGCTCCCTGAAAACAAAAAATGATTTGACAATAAGAGCTGATACGCAGCAGTGATTTCATTTCCATTGTTTTTTTGACGCAGAATTGAATAGGGGTAAATAAAGGTGGTCGGTGCGCCGGCCCTATTTAAGTAACTCGCGCCACAGCCAGTCCCGATCAGATGAGCCCGCACCAACGAGAAAGTCGTCAACGTCTGATGTGAACGTGGGTATGCAGTGGGAAAAATTATATATACATCAATGGTGATAGTGGTAATGGTATGAGCAGCAAATATATACGCAATAATGACAACTAGAAATCAGCTAAAAAAGCTTACCTGGTTTTCCTCTGCTGCTCTATAAAATTGGCAAGCCCTATTCCTCCATGCGTAGCAAGATAAAATCGCTCAATATCCTTCCCATACTTTATCCACGCCCATATCAAAAGAACACCAAGAAAACAGCAGATGCCAAGAGCAATCTTCATTAATGTCATTGACTCGGCATCAACGCCTGATATATCCGGCACAAAAATATTAGCGTCATCATCCTCGATATCTTCTATACCAATGGTCTCCTTAAACTTGCCAGTGTCGTCCTCCCACCAGCTAGCTACCTCCTGGGGCAGCTCAAACTGAAACATCTTTTCGTTAAACATCTTTTAAAAAACGAACTGCGAGGATGAACCAATAAACAAACGCAATTACAATTTACAACAAATTTGACTACACTTAGCTCTCCATTTTCACATTGAAAATCGCAGGGGAAATCGTACTGTTGCAAAGCGGAGGATTGTTGCAATTGAAGTCCTTTTCGGCACGCATCAAACACAGTAAACCTCAATGGCAAAATTCAATAATTCATTGAACATCCATAAGCAAAACGTTCGAAAAATAAAAAAATGTGTACGCGCTGTCGCAACCTTCAGTTGATCCTTTCACAGCATTTTCCTTGTGGCAGCGGAGCAACGCCATACCTCAAAAGAAAAAAAACTTTGAATTTAGACCGAAAATTCTCATAATTTGTACAGTTTTTTCGAAATATTACCTGGAATCCTGCAGAGATTGTCCAAGTCGGTAGCACCTTTGAACATATTGATGTACATATCCGACTTCATCTCGCGAGCATCGGCTGAATCCAACCCATCAAAATTTGGCTTACCGGCAACAAGATCATGCCACCTCAATACAAATGATCACTTTTTAACGATGAAATATCGACCAAGACAGACAAAAACGTACAAAACTTTCTGTGTATCAGGAACATCATTATTGTTCATTGACAAGCCAGAGAAATTATGCTGCTGCAATTTGTTTTTGATCGCCATGTTACGCTCCATCGCGAGGCGGCGGCTAATCCACCATGACTTCAACTCCGCATCCATACCCTCAATCTCGCCTTTCACGTACTCCTCATATCGATTACCAGCAGTAAACGGATCTCCGCTTCGCGGAACCGCCGCTGCCATGGTTGAATTTTTGCTGTACTGTTAAAAAATCCACTGGCTGTTCAACAATGAAGTGAAAACAAATCAAAATTATTCAAACAGAAACAAGACACTGACACACACAACAAACTTATATGATTGACATTGACGTTAGTCAAAATATTCGCCCATTCCAAAAGCTGCATGCTTCTCTCGAATCAAATGCTTCTGCCTGATTCAAAAATCAAAAAAAGATCAGAAGAAAACGTCAAAACGCAAATCGAAATTGTACTTCAATTCGTCGGTCGTAAGTCCGCAGACGTGTGATATAAAGTTATCCGTCCAGGAATGACAATTATTCCCAAATAATGTCCACTTATCAGAGCCCTGCAAGTAAAGCAACAACCCCATCGGATCCAAATCTATCCAATACCTCTCAACGCCGGTAGTGAAATCGGGCAGCAATGGAAACGAATGCATAAACTCATACGTCGTGCCATGCTCACCAAAATCAATCGATAAATACTGATTATTCATCGCCCTCAACACGAATCCCTTATGCTTGACGGGCACTGGTATACTCAATGTGGCCATCCAATTGGTAACCACCGTAACCTCCAAGAACCGATTATGGCACATGCTCATAATATTCAATTTATCTAATAGCGGTCGCAAATCATGTGCGAATTCAACGCATTCTTCAAATACTGGGCAAGGACCGGTCGGGAATGGCGTTGGCTGCATGATGACGCGCTGAATCGGTTGGGACGATTGCTGTGGTGTCTTGACCTTCGGCGGGCGTAACCATGCGAAGCTTCCACCGATTTTCTTCCTTGATGTATTTTCGATGACCTTGGTTTCGTCAATCAACACCACATCTTCTTTTCCGCCATCATCATCCTTCACACTGCGTATGGGTGATGGGGTCTGAAGATCGCCAAAAACCATCGGCGCAGGCCGTGCGATGAAACAACTTTTTCTTGGGTTGAAGCCGATGCCTGTTACCGCCACGCCGGGCTGTAACTTTTGCGGTGTTTCGTCTTCCGTTGGCTCTAGCGATGGTGACAATCTGTTTGGCGGGTCCAGACAGCTTTTTCGCCTGTTCCGTTGAGGAAGATTCGATGATGACGATTCATTATACTGACTGGCAATTACTTTTGCCCGCGGGCGCAACCCAATTGCGCTTCTTCTCGGCCTGTCAGGGGCTCCGCGCGCGGATAATGATCCATTATTAAACTTGGGCAATGGCGGTTTTATTCTTACGCGCGCTTGTGTTGATTCCCCTGAGAATCGGATTAGATCATCGGGCATAGATCGTCTTCTCATATTGATTAATTTTCTATGTTACACAATTTGATTTATAATACTGTCAACAATTCATACGACCGACCAAAACAATCACATGACAGGAACATGCGATACTTATCGTTTGTCATAAAATCGGAACACATTAAAACTTCGTTTTCACGCGATGCAACTCATCGCTGTACGATTGATTGGCCTAGAAATAACTCTTAATTCGAATCGGAATGAACGTTTGCCTGTTGGTTTAAATTAAAGCTGCTGCCGCCATCCTTGCCGAAGGTCCGCAGCACCTCTGACAGTGAATTATCCATAACTTCAAGACTGATGTCATCTTGCAAACCAACCAACGGGCTGACCTGACAAAATTCTGGAAGGATGTTCTTCCCAATAAACGGGATGTCATTCAAAACCTCGTGCGAGCCATCAAACACTTTTTTCATCGGTGCTACACCATCGGACAGTAAAATTTCCACCCTGTACCCGGAGAGGTTATTGTTTTCTGCGCGGGGTGAAATGATTGATTTTACACTGCTGCTCTCCCGTTTTAATTCTGGTGTCTCAGGGTCTTCTTGCGGAAGTTGCGGTCGGCCAAACTCACTGTGGTCCGTGAACTCCCTGCTTTGCTCGTTCACAGCTTCTTGAGGGATTTCATCGGTCGAATCTCTCTTCTTCTTTTCATAACATCGTATGACCATATGCGTCATATAATTCAAATCCGTAAACTTTTGAATATTCGCAGCCTCACATAGATTTGCACCGGTCTCGATACTCTGATGCGCGAGTACGTTCAACAGTGAATGCATGGTACTCGCACTTGTGGTGTAAATTCTCGTCCGGAGTCCTTCTGTACTTTTGATACCACTAATGCTAGCCCACTCCGCTTGTAACCTCGGATACCAATGATGTGTATCATTCTGCAGATTACGCTTCTTCTTATTCTCCGATCCGGCAATGCTCTGCTCAGGCGATTCGGATGTGCCGCCAGCTGGGCGGGATTTTACCGATGCCTCTGACGTCATGCTGATGGTGCGCTTGATAAAATCGGAATCTTGTGACTTTGTGTTGCGGATGACCACAGGCTCGGCTGCGGGGGTGATTGCACCGCTTACGGCTGGTTTGCTTTTATCCGCGGCATGGTTCAGTTCCTTTATCGCATCATGATGGGATTGCGCGGGGCTGGGTTGCGGTACCAACTGCGGTTTGGGTTCACGCGGTGCAAGCTGCGGAAGAACCGGCGTAGCCGCAATCTGCGGGTGCTGCGCTGCAGGAGATTGATGCCGCTGCCCGGGTGTCTCAACACTATTCGTACTCGTCCTCTCAACCGGTGGATTAACCAACGACCCTGGATTACTACTCAACTGCGTATTCACACTCGACACAGTCGGCAATCCGGTATTCGTATCTGCATACGTACTTCTTGGTAAAGATGGCGGTAGCCCAGCTAGCAAGCTTCCTGGTAATGCCAGCGTCGCAGGCTTTCCCATCAAACTCCACGTACCATCACCAAACCTCCCACCGCCCATATTCCTATCCTGCCAAACCGTCCAACTGCCCGTTTTCCCCGATTCATCCACTTCATCCAGCATAAACTCCAAATCACCAAGAATCTTGGATAACAACCGCCAAGTAACATCAACCCCGATCTTCAACTTCTGATTGCTATGAATTCCATACTCCGCGCAGCTCACCCAAGAGGAAAGATGGTGGATGTGGTCAAATAACTTCTCGCCGATGGCAATCAGATCTGCTGGGAACACCGGTCGGTGGTGTAATAGATCCCAATAGATGCTATCCCATACATCAGGGATCTTTGAGGTGTCGAAGCGCGTTTCGCAGATCCATTGCATTTCAGGTTTGCAATTGGGGTCTGGGTTTCGGATGAGCATATCGGTGATGGACATTTTCGATTCCTTCTCCTTTTTCTTCTCTTTTTTGATTTTCGGCGTCTCATCCTCGGTGGCATCACCCTTGGCCTCTTTCTTTTCTTTTTTGTCTTTCTTTTTGTCCTTTTTTACTTTTACAAAACTGCCCAGGAGTTTTCTCCAGCGGTGTAATTTACACCGCAGAACCTTTTTCAAAAAAAATTATTTGTGTGATGGCCATGCTTTCATTTCCTTCACTTGGCCACAAAACGTAAGAAGAAAACTGCCGAGCAAAATGCGCCGGCGGGCAAACGGCCTCCAGCTCTGCCACGGGCGAAGACTTCGTACAAATCAATGACCTTGGACAACAAATTCTTCAACGCGTTTTTTGAAAGCAGCGCGCGGGCTTAAGCAACGCCATTTCTTGTTGACGTAAGAGGGTGCGAATGCTGAGTAGCGCCATCGCTGCCCTTGTCAATTGTCACCATACAAATTTGTCCGCGGCGAAAAAACGAAGAATGCGAGCAGCGCGCACAGATTTTTTCTTGAGGAAAAATAAAGAACCAACAAAGCCAGGCCTTCTTTTATCTGACCTCTGCTTTGGCTGCGCATTGCCATCCTTTCGTTTCCTTTACTTGGCCACAAAACTAAAAAGAAAACTGCCGAGCAAAATGCGCCGGCGGGCATTCGGCCTTTCACGCTGCCGCAGGCCAAAGACCTCCGCGCTGTATTTGTTCACAGGTGCTTCGGCCTGGCTTAAGCGGATGGGCTCCAATTTTAAGTACAGCCAATCTGCTACTGCGTTGGGGTTCTGGCGCAAAGATTTCACCCGGAACAACAGCTGCGTTCGAACAACCAGAGGAAGCGGCGCCAGGTGCTACCCTTTCACCTTGCTCATTCAGGACGACCTAAACGCATGAGCGGCGTTGCCCTTGCCCTGCGGCGCTGCTTTGAACATGCCGCAAAGCTGCTGTATGGCGCAGGGGTTGCGAGCTGTTGTCTGGCGTTTTACAAAAACGTTTAACGGCCGTAGCCAGCGCGCAAGCTTCCTTTATGTTGATGTGCTCGGCCGTTGTACGCGAGAACGGCCGCAAGCATATTCTTGCGCAAAGATTGACGTGGTCCTCCATGTCGCAATTAACAACTGCAACACGCACACGAAATTTGATTTTAAATTTGAGATCATTTTTTTGTTCAGTTTCGTACCATCCAAGCTTCTTTCTTTTTCTCTAATGCCGCCTGCTCCTCAAAACAAAATCAATGAAAATTCATACCTTATTAATAACGTACCATCAAAAATAAATTAAAAACGTACTTCTGTTAGAGGTGCGATTTCTGTCTTTTTGGGTGATTCTGCCTCCAGTATGCTTATGCTTGGTGGCTTATCCCCCTTGTCTTTTTTCTTCTTACTCTTCACTTCCTCCTCGCCTTCTTCTTCCAGTAAATTGAAATTCACATCGACCTGCCCCTTCTGCAACCTACGCAACTTCTCCCTCACACTTGGAGCAAACGGACCGCTTAAATTAATGTCATCATCACTATCATCGACCTGACCAAAACCAAATTCATCCGCCATCCCGAGGCATTTCTTTCGCAAGAGTTCAAGATACTCACTGCCAATTGCATACAAGGCTGCCATGTATATTCTTGGGTTGATATGATCCTGGCTAGCAATCCATTCACTTGCATCGGGTACGTGTCTGGCGATGGTCTCCTTGATCCAGTCTGGGTTGGCGATGTGGTAGATGTGTCGTTTTAATCCCTCGTGGTTGGTTGGAACGAGAACCTCATACATCTTTTGTAAGGAATCGTAATTGGAATGTAGTAGCTCATCAACCTGTTCTTTCACTTGTTCTCTAGCTTCTTTTGGGATGGGCTCGTCTAAAAGATCCGTCCTTTCAGTTGTCACTAACGAAATCAAAATCGGTGTGAGCTCACCTTCCAAATCCAGAAAACCTTTGGTGAACGCGGCCGCGGTGGTCTGACATCGACCCTCCAGCGAACTGTAAATCTTGAAATCGTGACGGAATGTCGAATGCAAGCGCAGCAAGGTCTCCACTCCACCGTGATTATACAAACTTACACGCAATCTCCTACCCAAATCCTCCGCTTGCTTAATCCCTATTTCCGACAATTCACCACCCCACTTGGCGACTACTAATGCTTTGCTCACAATCTTCTTCATCCTCCCCGGATTACCTGGATCCTCAACGTCATTCCAAGCAATCGGCTTTAACTGAATCTTTCGATTCAAACCGCTAAACCGGTCATGCATAACAAGCACAGCACGCAAAACCTCCATCGAATCAATCACCCCTTCACTATCGCTTTCCGCACCGGTCGACTCACCAGGCTTTAACCGACTGACCTTCATTTCATGGATGATCCGGTTGACGGTCTCCAAGAGTTGCATCAGTCCGTCCGGCGTTTTAATGAGAACTTCTCTAGTTGGATCGGATAATTCGTTGAAATAAGATAACACACGCGGGTGCGACGTCTTAAACTTCACCTTCTCCTTTGGCTTTCTATCACCATGGCGGAATACAATCACCACACCGCGGAGCTGCTCCTCGTCAGGGTCATGATTATGCCTCTCCTCATCGTCATAATCAGCAAACGTCCTCCTTACAAACTCCTCCTCACCAGGCAACGGGCACATCATGTAATCATCCGC
>JACLAD010017047.1_pt1 | contig 10215 bp, 11 predicted proteins | sample 8027901 | NCBI WGS metagenome assembly JACLAD01 (sample SAMN15725071, study PRJNA655200) | protist metagenome | isolation source: fluorescence activated cell sorting (FACS) single amplified genomes of... | place: Spain: Blaines Bay Microbial Observatory, Mediterranean Sea | collected 2016-07-05
GGTTCGATTGGAGCAGGAGGCATTTGCTTCTACCGAGAACGAGAAGGAGATAGATCCTGATGAAAAGACAGAAAGAGCCAAAGAAAGGGATGAAGGGGTAGCAGATATTGCTTCCTTCAGTGATGAAGGAAAGGCGAGCACTGCCGACGTCGGTGAGATCAAAACTGAGGTCCAAAATCGCATAAGCGATGGAGAGCAAGATGGGACGGTGGAGGCTACCTCGTCGACAGGCAAGGTAGACACAGAGGCCAAACTGCCAACTTTCGGCCTACAAACAGGCGCAACAGATTCCGGAGTGCCCACAATCTCGAAGAAGTCGAAACAGCGCACCATCCGAGAGATGGTACTCGACAAGACGACACGTCCCGCTGCTCTTTCTTACCGGTGCGCTCGTATTCTTCAGAAAGCGTGGACTTCTTACGCATTTCGAACTCGCTTCAGTCTCGGCTCTAAGCTTCGACATTTCATCAAAGAGCACTGTCCCTTCAGCTTGTCGATGATGGATCGCGTTCTTCGCTTGCTCTTTGCAAAGGGTTTATCCTTGATCCCTGATCAGGTCCTTGCAAGGTCGTATCCGCTGCTGCACCGTTCCATGAGCCCGCAACGGGGGATTGTTGGGGTTAGAACTCTGCTCGAACATTCTGATCTGCTGAAGCAGGCTTTGTCTAGAGCGCAAAAGATTAGTCTACGCGATCAAGCACTTTCTTTTCAGCGACAGAGCTTGAGGGCTTACGCGCAATTTCTAGCGCACGGGTGCCACCACGTAGGCAAGGCCATGGAAATTCTCAGTAATGGCGTTGTGCCTCGCCAGACGGAAGAGGAGGGCATCGTGTATGTTCGAGACCTCGAGCTAGAGGCCGACATTGTGCTCGAAAATGGAGAAGCTGAGGCCGCTGCGCACCTCTTTGCCACAGTCGCTGTTGACAACCCAAACTCTGTAGGAGTACTCTCTGGATTGGCCTATGCAAAGGCGCTTCAGGGCGGGCTGAGCGAGGCGCGAGACATCTTCACGCGTGCCTTTGATGTTTCCGTAATGAAGGAGGTTAAAGAGCGAGAAGAAGAAAGGAAGTCAGATGAGATACAGTGGAAAGTCAAGAAGAGTGCGATGCTCCTGCGATATGCGCAATTTCTCGTGCTCTACAAGGAAAGGCGTCCCGCAGAGGTATCCGAGAACGAGATCTTTGAAGCCTTTGAGAGTGCCCTGCGCTCGTCTCAAAATGAGAGAGACAATAGGCGACAGGGAGAGATTCTCTGTACCTATGGCTTGTGGCTCTCTGACCAGGGCGAGCACTCCGAAGAGGCTCGATATCGGCTGGAACAGGCTGTCAAAATGCTGCAGGCCGCACGAGGTGTCAACATGCATGTTGTGGCGCTCTTGAGATCATGGATGGGGTTGGCGGGTCTGGAGCAACGCTTTGGAAACAATTCGACCGCCGAGCGACTCTTCTCCTTCTGTGAAGACGCAATTGACACGATGATGTATATGAGCGACCCGCAGAATTTTTCGGTGGCATCAATAATGTTGACCACAACCATAGAGGAACCCACAGCCTACCTCCTGTATGAGAACACAAGGGAAGTTGTGGCAGAGGAGCAAGAGGAGGCATTAGGACGTGAAATGGGTCCCCGGGAGGGGAAGTCTGCGGAGGAGCAGAGCATACTCCCTCAGTTCGTTTGGAGCCCGATTGCAGAGCGAACCATCCCGCTTGGTGAGCAAAACCTCGAAGATCCGAAGCAGAGTTTTGCCGTTCAGAAATCTATGCGGAACAAGGGTGCCTTGTCAAAACGTCCCAAAAGTGCATCTGCAAGGATGAATATGAGGAAAAGCAAGTCAAAGGAATGCCTGTCATGGCGCCACAGGAATAGACCAATTGGGTCTTCTAGACAACGAGGCCAGGGCGAGATTGTGCAGAGTCCCTATATTGACGTGGATCTTTTACAGACCATTAACGCTGATGCCCGTGCTTGGCGGAGCAAGATCAAGCAAATGAAGGCAGATGCTTCGCGACGGAAGAAGCGGAATGTTGGAATTGCCAAAACACACAAAGGAGACGACTTCAAGCTCTCGCTGGACGGCAAACCAGTTTTCCTCGCAAAGATATCCGAAGAGGTGGAAAAGAGGAGTCACAGAACACAAGCTGAGGGAAACAAAAGACTGTGCGCCCTTCATCTCTGTGCCTCTGAGTGCCTTAGAGCTTACGCCTCACTCGTCGTCGAAAACGACATGACGCGCAAGGGCCTCGAGCGAGCAATATTTCTCATAAGGCGAGCCCTCAACATCCACGAAAGTGACGCAGATAGTCATCTCGCCCTGGCTAAGCTTATCACGGTTCGTAACGACGCGGGATGTTTTGAGGATGCGAAACGCCACTATCTCCTCGCGTATGGGCTGAGGCCGAAGTCTTCCAAAATCCTCACTGCAATGGCATCATCGCTTGCGAACGCAAGCGGACTATCGACGCGGTACTTTGTCGAATCTGAAGTCTTGCTTCGGGCCGCGCTTGAGGCCGATCCGGGCAACGCCACCGCTCTTCGTGAGTACGCACAACTGGTCAACGTGAAGGTGTTTTCCTTTGGCGGGTGGGAAGCCCTGGGCCTCCACAAAGACCGACAAAATACCCTTAATCATTCGTTTGCGACCGAGTCTGACTTTGAGGCAGCAATCATGGCTAGAGAGCGCGCCTCTATTAGCAAACTATATACTATTGCTTCGCATGCTTTTCTGCGATCCCTCGAGCTGGACGATACTTCTCCAGTTGCGCTTGGCGGATATATTTTCATGCTTCTTTCTACGCAACAGCACGATCGAGCTCGGCCCTTTCTGAAACACTTTTACGAAATAAGGTCTGAAGACTCAGATTTTGTTGGATACGAGGCTGTCTTTCGTAGCTTGACCTTCCGACGGACTACACCGGAAAGCCAGGTTGAGCACGACGCAAATGCCGTCCTCGAACTTTTTGCCAAAGCAAGGGCATTGGGAAGCGAGAAGGTCTTTGTTCTTTTCGAGGAGGCATGCTTTCTCTCTGAGCGCGGACAAAGCGGCAAGTGCTTGCGGGCGTTCTTGAAGCTGATGAGAGCAAATCCATTTTACGTTCCCGGGCTCCTGTGCCTAGCCCGCCTTCAGGAGGGCAAGGAGAAACTAGAATCCTTGCGAAACGCGTTTCGCGCAGCTCGCTTTAATCTATTCCAGATACAGGCCACGATGGAAAACGTGGAGGACATGCTGATTGACTCATGCATATTGCGCGCCACTCGCCGCCTGTCGGCATACATGGTAGCTCATGCGGGTTTTTACTATGCTGAGGCTGTTGAGGAACAGGGCCCCACGGTCGAAGGAGAGTATGGGCACGACACCCCGTTGATCATTCACAAGACGTCTTTGTCTAATTTTCGGGCGCACGTTCCTTCTTTGCGAAGTGTTGCACGGATCTACGAGGGAGCTGGCGATCTCGCCAAGGCAAAGTCTCTCCTTCTGGACGTGCTCAAGATCTCTCCTCACGACTCGTCTGCCAATCTGTTCCTCGGTCAGGTTGAATTGAGAAGGCTGAGGCATCTTGTCGGAGGTGAACACTCAATGCCTCACTGGCTCCTGGCTCCTGCAGCCTCTCTCCCAAAAAAATGCAAGTCGACGGTACAGTCACATCTCAAGCGCGTCACCCCATCCGCTGGCTTTGATGGACTTTTTGAGACTGCTATAGGTAAGTAAATGAAAACTCTGACTTTCAAATCTGGAGCAAAACAAACTGACAATGCGAAATGGTAAGCCCTCGACTTTTCAATACGCGACCATGCTGGGGCGATGAAGTTATACTCCGACTGCCTTTCACTCTTGGACTCTGCCACGGCTCCTCAAACATTCTCGAACTGGCAGAAGGCAGACCTCTTCTGCTGCATCGCCATGTGCGAGCTCGCAGTGAAGGCCCAGCTCGGGCAGGAAATGGGGCAGGCACTTCGACAAGCAGAGACGACACTTTCCAAGGCTCTCGAGGCTGAAGCTCATCATGTGCCATCACTTCTTCAGATCGCTATCGTCCGAGCTGTCCTTGGAGACGTTAAAGCGGCGGAGGCAAACGTTCGCAAGGCTGTGGTTAACGCTGTTGCTCAAGCAAAAACCGCTGCTTCCAATATCAAGATCGGCGAGGAACAGAACGAGATCAAGAGTACGTGACATTACTCGTGCAAGACCCGATAAACTATATCAGAACTTACTCCACCTACAAAATGCCACAGGAGATGCGCTTATCTACATGGTAGCCGAGGCCTCATTTCGTCTAGGGTGCTTGATGATGGACGCAAACGACGACGTTGACGGTGCAATCACGTCCATATGTCGTTCTGTCGAGGTGTTGCCTTCCCACATCTCGGCGGTGCAGCAGCTCGTGTCACTGATCGCCCGATTCGTTGGGGATTTTGGACGGATCGAGCAACTCTTGAACCTTGCGTTGCTCATTGATATGACCGAGCTCACTTCTCCACGGGCGATGTTGGTCAGTCTCAGTTTTTTTTTCCTTTCCCTTTTCCAGACCTCACCCGGATCTTCCACCCACCACTGCACGCAATCACGAGTAGGATCTGCTCCGTTCCCTACGCAACCGGAGCGTGAAGGGAGCGATATATGCAGACGAAACACAGGAACACATCTTCAAGGGGCTGTGGAGAAAGGCGACGCATAGGGCGATGCGGTGTGTCCATTTGCATTTCGGGCAAAGGACCCTTTCTTGTTTGTCTTTTCCTCCATCTGTCTCTCAAGCTCACCCACACTACCATCATAGGGCCAAGTTTAGCGAAGCCGGGACTACGAGAGAGGCCGAATTTGCCTTCCTAGCCCTTCACGATCTCGCAAAAGGTACAGCAGGAAACAGCGACCTCACCTTTGCAAACGGCGGTGACTTTTCGAGCTCCCTGCATGGCAATATGCGAACAGCTTCTGGTGCCGTCGACGCCTGGTACGACTGCAACTTTTACCTGTACTGGGAAAGATGCAGACGCAAGCGCAGGTTCCAGAAGGCCGCCGCGCTCGTCGGAAAGGCTCAGACCACCACCTTGCGCCAAAAGGCAAAGGCGGAACCCCTGGCGGCGAGCCGGCATCCGCTCATGGCATCGGTCTCGCCTGCGCGCTCCCGATCGCGAACGCCCTCACGTTCGGTCCCGGGCGTGAGGCGGCGGCCAAAGTCTGCCTCTGCCGCCTCGAGAATTCGGGGTAGGAAAAGAAAGAAGGGTAGCAAGAGCAAGCGGCGGGGGAAGAGTACCGCGCGAGGCCAGCTCGTGGTCTCACAGTCTCTGAACGTGATCCCAGGATTGAGCGCTAAGACCGAGGGCGCAGATCTCTCTGCGTCAGCCCCTAAATTGTAATCATACGCACGTGTGTGGTGTTGTGTGCAGTGGTGTGTGGTGCTGTGCTGTGCTGTGCTGTGCTGTGCTATGCTGGTGCTGTGGAATGGATGGATGGACGGATGGATGGACGGATGGATCGATGGATGAAAGAAAGTGATTATTGCTCTTACCGAGCAGAGGGCCTGAACACGTCGCGCCAAGTTGGTTCGAAGGCTTGCACGGCGGGACGGCGTCTCTTTTTGCCCTTCTCGCCAGCCTTGCCACATTCATCCCCACTGCCACAAGCACAACCACTGGTACTGTTGTTACCATCACGAGAGTGTATGAGGCAGAGGTACAATCCTTTGCCACGAAACTCTTCGGGAACCTCCGACGCCTCTGGCGCGACGACCTCAATCCGAAACCAGAGGTCGAGGGCACGGAACGCGCGCAGGTCGCGATCTGCAACGCGCTTCTTGTAGGTCAAGATAATGGTGGTGGGAAGTCGCGGGAAAGAGCGGCACCCCGCCCCTTTCTTCAGCAAGCGAGAGGTAGACACTCCTCCCAGCTTTCCCTTGCCAGTGCAGATGTCGCACGCGAACGAGTTAGCGGCGGCACTTGGAGAGCTAAGGTCCTCCGAGCTGCGGCCGCAGCCGCAAGAAGTCAACAGTGCGTGCACAAAGTTGTCAAACTGCGACGCCTCGTAGAGCGTGTCCGCGCAGAGTACCGTGTCAAACCCAGAAGCTAGTGTGGCCACTGAAGGGGCATCACGCGACCGCCAGCCTTCGCGCGGACCCCAGCAGTAGGGATGGAGCGCGACGGTAGAGTCCGCGCAAACGCCCAACCCCTCGAGCGCCGCCTGGTTAGCCTGCACGTTAGACCGCGTCAGAGGCAGGACCGCCTCGAGGTCCGTCAAAACGACCTCTTTAGCGCCGAGCGCGGCTGCTACGATTCCAACAAACCCAGTTCCCGAGCCCAGCTCCAAAACTCTCCTTCCTCGGACCAGACGAGTGAGCGACGGGGAGCACAAAGCGTGAGAGAGGAAGATCCCACAGTCCCAAAGGGCTCCCGAGATGCCCAAAGAACGCTGCTTCTGTAGCACAGAAAATGTTGTGTCTGCAAGCCCTGCTCTTGATAGCGGCACATGCACCTCAATTTTAGGCTCGTTCGCCTTGATGAAGTCGACGCCGAGGCTCGTACCGTAGCGAACAACTTTGCCTCGGTCATCCCTCACCGAAACGCCTCCCTCCAAGCCGTCTTCGAAGATTGCAGCGTGCCACGACAAGAGTGCTGGCACCTCTTTCGTGCAGTTTCCTGACACCGCCTCTAAGGTCGCCATGATTTTTTTTTATGTTCGATAGCTTTTATACACACGGGGCAGATTTTGGCGCTCCTCCAAGAACCGATACTTCACCGTCTAGAAGGTCTCGAAGCGACCTTTCACAACCTTTGTCGCCCTTCGCCTCAGCGCCTGGGATGGGCTGTACATCCCAAAATGGGTCGCCCTCTTCCTCGATGTGTCATGCTTCTGACTCTTTTGTCTTGTCCGCAATGGAACAAGGTCCTCCGCAGGAATTTCTCGGCCGATATATTCCTCTGGTTCAATCTCGCCTTCATCGACCCATCGCGAGTAAGCGTCGCTATCGAGAAAGCGAACTTTCATCCACTTCCACGGCTTGGGCTTGAGTGCCGAGCCCTCCCTCACCCTGCGCATTGCCTCTCTTTGAGCGCTCGTGACCTTGCATTGGGAGGTTGCAAATGGATTTGGGAGGAGCGGATGAGATGATGGAATGCACATGCACATACAACTCATACAACTCACAACTTTTTTCGCCACTGTTTTCTCCTGCTCACGGAGAGCCATTCGAGCCTTGATTTCTTCGCGTCTTGCCGCGAGCCGGTCAGCAAGAGAGCCGTCACCGGTGTCCCTCCTGTTCGGAGCTGTTGACGGTCTCTGAGCTTGCAACCGCCCCTTTGCACGATTAGCAGATGCAGCGAGGCCCTGGCGATTCGTTGACGGGTGAGCCAGGATCTGCAATGGGAGTTGACCTTTTGAAGCACAAAAGACCTACCTTTGGGGAAAAGGTGTGCTTCTGGCTACTGCTGCTGCTGCTGCTTTTGTTTCGACAACCTGCTGTTCGCGGTCTCTTCCTGCGAGATGCGGGTGCTGACTGCAAAGTGACAAGCGTGCCATGCGACTTAGACGAGTGCAGAGAACCAGTTGGCGATGTCAATAGGTGACGAACCGATCTCGGGTCGGCAATGCGGCGGATTTCCGCTGAGAATTCCTTGTCGCTCTGAAAAATGTGAGACATTGCCGATCGAAGCATTGCACTTTCCCTTTTCAGCCTGGAGACATTTCCCGAGGAAGTACACTCTCTACGCAGCCCTGAGGTATAGAAAGTAAGTCGCATGATGAGGTTATGCTCAGCTTCTACCTGCTCTTGGCTACTCACTTTTCATTCGTGACTTTGCTGCGTCAACCGCGCTCTGTGGGCGTGGCGCAGGCATGGTAGAATCATGCCCACCTTTGTCAACATCAGCCTGCAAAGAAAGAACCAATGCCGACGTCGGCCTTCTTGTGTTTCTATTTTGTACAGACCGTGTTTCACCCCTGCCTTTGAACTTAATCTTGCTCTTGCTCCCCTTCGCATCAACCTCGAGGGCCAAGGCATGGGCATTTCCTCCTCCTTCCCCTACGCTCTTATCGTCGTCCTCAATCTTGTTTTTGACCTTCTTGCCACCCACCTTGCCCTCCTGCAGAAGAATCTTGCGAGCAAAGACAGGCTCGGTTAACTTCTCCACAGTATGAAACCTAGTGACGTCCTTGCGAAGCTGCGCAATTTGAGGGCTCACTCTGTTGCGAAAGAGTGGCTTACTGACAGTCTCCAGCCCGATCTTTTCCTCCTTCCCCTTTCCATCATCTTCTGAGTGCCTTTCAAAGGATCCCTTTCCTTTCTCCTTCTCTTCCCCCTTCAACTTTTCCTCCAGGCCAAGAGCCGCCTCCAAGAACCTCAGCTTTTCATGTGCAGAAAGTGTCGCGACTCGAAAGGTTGGGGGGTGCCTAGCCTTCTTCATCCGCTCTGCAGCACGAATGTCGACAAGTGGCCGAAGGGCATACGGGCAAAACTCCCTCTCCTTATACGGTGTGAACTTTTCGTCCGCGTTGGCGAGTCTCGACGAGACATCGTTTAGGAGGTGCGATGTCAGCGGTTTCTTCTTCACGAGATTTGCAAGATCCTCGCGCTGTTTTTCCAAGTAAGTTTGCTTCCTGATTTGCCCCATTGTGCCCCAGCGATACGACGCGATTTCTTCCTCTCGTTTGCTCATTGCAAAGTCTCGAAAGTAAATTTCGCGATCTCTTTCCTGCTTGACCTTTCGCTCTCTGGCTGCTATCTTGAGACGCTGCTCTTCTTCTCTTTGTGCATGCTCTTGCTTTTCCTGTAACGTACGCATCGACCAAAGATCAGTAGTGAGAGAAAAGAATTGGAGAGACCGAGACAGACAGAGACGGCATGGATCGGGCAATCTCAACAGCTCAAAGGTAACATTATCGACATACCAGCGCGGCTTCCAGCGCTTGTAGCATCCCCTGTTGAAATGTGAACTCCTCCTTCTTATTCTTCCAATATGCATCTACACCCCAGAACGAGTCTCCGTTTGCTCTTTGTGCCTCCTCTTCGTCACGCATCATGGCGAGCTCGCGGACGGAGTTCAGGTGCTCGCGCTCCCTCATCTTGCGAACCCGCTCTCTGCGCAGCTTATTTTTAACATGACTTCGGACAAGAGTCAGGCAAGTCTTCCAAAGGACATTCGCTTTCCGAACACGCCTGGTCCTAGCAAATTTCGGGTGCACAGTGGTGCTCGACGAGTTCAGTGGCAAAGTAGATGAAGATGGATATGGAAGAAGAAGAAGAAGAAGAAGATGATGATGATAATAAAGGAAGGAGGAGAAGGAGGAGGAGGAGGAGGAGGAGGACAAGGCGTCGGCCCTCGCGCTTCTCTCAGGGTTTGTAGAGGACCCCATCGTTCGCAACGTCGAACCTCCGCTTGCCTACCACCTCGACCTCCGCCGCCTCTCCAACTTCGACATCCAGCTCATATCCACGAAGAACAAGGCGGTGCACCTTTACGAGGCGACGCCCAAGCCGTTGGTGCAGGCGTCGTCGGCAAACGTTCCAGGGAACAAGCGGTACTTTGTTCGCGCGCTCGTTCGCGACACCGATGCTATCTCCTCGCAGACCTATCGCCGCGCCCTGCGCCACTCGTCCTCCTCCTCCTCGTCGTCCTCATCGTCCACTACCGCTGCCGTTGCCTCTTTTTCTTCTTCTTCTTCTTCTTCTTCTTCTTCTTCTTCCGCGTCGAAGAGCATGAAGCTTCCCGCGGAGACGCGGTACGACCAGATACCAGGACCAGAGACCATGTTCAAGGAAGCGCTCAACGCCCTCGAGCGCGTCATCGAGTCCACGGCCCGCGAGAAGGAGAGGATGGAACGCGCAAAGCTACAAGCATCACTCGCAGCTGCGAAGGGCAAGGACAAGTCCGCTGCGCTCGTCGCCAAGGCTGCCGCCGCCGCCGCTGCTGCTGCTGCTGCTGCTGCTGCTTCCTCGTCGAAAAAGGGCGCTGCGGGCGCTCGGCGACGGGGCAAGGTCACGGGAAGCATTGGCAACCACATCTACCTCAAGATCATCCCCGACACCGTCATCACGCCCGCGTACGTCCGCGGTGTGATCTACCGCCTCGCCGTGCGCTACAAGAAGAAGTTGCGTCGTCTGCGCGTTAGCGAGGTCGAGTTCAAGATCAACGCCAAGGTATCAGAGAATGCGGAACCTAGGCCCATGCGGTTCATCATGTCCAACCCGACGGGATACATCCTCAACATCGACACGTGAGTGATCGTTG
>JACLAD010006662.1_pt1 | contig 10210 bp, 9 predicted proteins | sample 8027901 | NCBI WGS metagenome assembly JACLAD01 (sample SAMN15725071, study PRJNA655200) | protist metagenome | isolation source: fluorescence activated cell sorting (FACS) single amplified genomes of... | place: Spain: Blaines Bay Microbial Observatory, Mediterranean Sea | collected 2016-07-05
CCCAGCTTGGGAAAGTATTTGTGGAGAAACGCTGGTGTACCAGGGCCAGTTTTGTTACTAATTCCGGGTCATTCAGGTCAGGATAATAGATATTGATATCCTGAGGCATTAAAAGCCCTTTGTAAATGATCGTGTTGGTAGAAAGACTTGTGAGGTAGAAGTAATTTGCTTCAGAAAGTCCCGATTTCTCAATCTTATGTTCTGCAATTTTTCGTGCGGTAAAAAGCCTGGCGCTAAATTCCCTGTCAGAAATCTCTTTTTCACCTTTTCCTATAAAAACTTGCTGAACGTTAGGTTCTGTCCTGGCAGCGATACTTCCCAGGCAAGTTTTGTCTACAGGAACTTTTCTCCAGCCAAGAATATCAAGATGTTGTCTCTGCAGTTCTTCTTCAAAGATTTCCCTGCAAATCTTCTGCTGATTGGCAGAAGGTGGAAAAAATACCATTCCAACGGCATATTCCTGAAATTCGGGAAGTTCAAAATTGCACTGTTTTTTAAAGAAGTTATGTGGTATTTCAATCAGGATTCCCGCGCCGTCACCGGTTCTCCCATCTGCACTTACAGCCCCGCGATGTTCTAACCTAATTAGAATATCAAGGGCCTTATGAATAATATCATTGGTTCGCTTTCCTTTGAGGTTACATATAAATCCTGCGCCACAGTTGTCATGTTCAAATTCGGGCGAATACAGTCCTTGTTTCTCTGGTTTCATATTAAATTCCTTGTCTTATTTTCACTAAAATAGCATAAATGCTAATTAGAATGAAACAAAAAAATGACTTTAAAGAATTTAATGTAATAAAACCAATAATAATTCAATAAAATGATAAATTAGGAATTCAGGAGCTTCTTATTATGAATCTTTTAATTCCAAATAGATATAATAAAAAATGCCCGGAATTTTACCGGGCATTCAAAAATGATGTTTTGTAACTCTTTCTAATCCTGAAGGATACTTCTTGAAATCACTATTTTTTGAATTTCTGAAGTTCCTTCGTATATCTGGGTGATCTTGGCATCACGCATTAGACGTTCTACGTGATATTCTTTTACATAGCCGTTTCCTCCATGCACCTGTACGGCTTCTACAGTGACATCCATGGCGGTTTTGGATGCAAAGAGCTTCGCCATTGCGCCCGAAAGGTCGTAGTTTTCTGCATTGTCCTTATCACAGGCAGCTTTCATAACCAAATGACGGGCGGCTTCAATGGAGGTGTGCATATCTGCCAGTTTAAAAGCAATTGCCTGGTGGTTCATGATCTCAGTTCCAAAAGCTTTTCTCACTTTTGAATATTCTTTTGCGAGTTCGTAAGCCCCGGCTGCAATTCCTAATGCCTGCGCAGCAATACCGATTCTTCCGCCGGAAAGGGTTTTCATGGCAAATTTAAACCCGAAGCCATCTTCGCCAATCCTGTTTTCCTTCGGAACTTTTACATCGTTGAACATTAAAGAATGGGTGTCGCTTCCTCTAATTCCCAGTTTTTGCTCTTTGGGTCCTATGTCAAAACCTTCCCAGCCCTTTTCTACAATGAATGCATTGATTCCACGGTGTTTTTTCTCAACATCGGTCTGGGCGATTACGATGTAATAATCTGCTGTGCTTCCGTTGGTGATCCAGTTTTTGGTTCCATTAAGGAGGTAATGATCGCCTTTATCTATTGCAGTTGTTTTTTGCGAAGTTGCATCACTTCCGGCTTCAGGTTCAGAAAGGCAGAAAGCGCCAATTGATTCTCCCGTTACCAGCTTAGTTAGGTATTTTTTCTTTTGTTCTTCATTCCCGTAGGTGTCGAGTCCCCAGCAAACGAGTGAATTATTAACAGACATCACGACAGATGCAGAAGCATCAATTTTGGAAATCTCTTCCATGGCCAGGACGTAAGAAACGGTATCCATTCCGCCGCCGCCATATTCCGGAGAAGCCATCATTCCCAGGAATCCAAGTTCTCCCATTTTCTTCACCTGTTCCTTCGGAAATTCCTGTTTTTCGTCTCTTTCTATTACTCCGGGTAACAATTCATTCTTTGCAAAATCACGCGCTGCATCCCGTATCATTAAGTGCTCTTCAGTTAGCTTGAAATCCATTAAGTATAAGAATTTTTAAAAAATGTGAATTTTTGTGACCAAAGATACCTTTTTGAAAGGATTTTTTCAATTTAGAAACCCTATTTTTACGGGTATGGGAAAAAATGAATACTTTGTACTTGGGGTAATGTCCGGCACTTCTTTAGATGGAATTGACATTGCCTACCTGCATTTCCGCGAGGAAGTTTCATGGAGCTATGACATTATTTCCGCTGAAACTTTAGCCTATCCTGAACATTGGAAAATGGCACTTTCGGAAGCAATTCTGTACGATGAGGAAAAACTGAATGAGCTGAACGAAAGCTACACCGCCTATTTAGCTGAAGTTATTTCTGAATTTATAGCTAAAAATAATATTTCTGAACTGGATGCTGTCTGTAGTCATGGCCACACCATAAAACATGAACCTGAAAATGGTTTTACACTTCAAATAGGGAACCTGCCGCAACTGGCTAAACTTACCGGAAACAAAGTGGTGTGTGATTTCAGGGTTCAGGATGTGGAATTGGGCGGACAGGGTGCGCCACTGGTTCCTGTTGGAGATGAGCTGCTTTTTCCTGAATATCAATACTGCCTCAACCTTGGCGGTTTTGCCAATGTTTCAACTGTCCTTAAAGGGCAGAGGGTGGCATTCGATATTTGCCCGGTAAATACCGTTTTGAACTACCTGGCTGAAAAGATGAACCTTCCCTATGATGAAAACGGGCAAATTGCAGCTTCTGGCAGCACAGACAAAATTCTCCTGGAAAAATTAAATTCTCTGCCGTTTTACGCTCAGGAACCACCGAAATCTTTAGGAGTAGAGTGGGTTAACAAGCATATCCTTCCGCTGTTAGCAGATAAAACAAACACTCCCAATTTGTTGAACACATACGCGATACACGCGGGAATGCAGATATCCCGCATTTTTGATCAAAACCCGGCGTCAAAGGTATTGGTGACCGGTGGTGGAGCCTTTAACGGATTTCTTATGGAACAGATTAAAAAGAGATCTAAAAATGACATTTTTGTACCTGCTTCAAAATTGGTGAATTATAAGGAGGCGCTAATTTTTGGCTTTTTAGGAGTTCTGAAATTACGAGGTGAAGTGAATGTTTTGAGAAGCGTGACAGGTGCTTCAAAAGATCATTCTTCCGGAATGATTTATGCTTCCTAGAGATTAATTTTACTTTTTTCAGAATTATTCATTGAAGATCATTACCCGGAAAAATATCCTGAAAAATACATTTCCGGGGAACATTTTTAAAAAGCATAAACGGCCGCCAGGATAAAGGAAGACAACTGGTCTGTGCTTTCGAGATCCTGATTTAAAAATACTTCGCGATCAACATGATCCAGCCGTACTTCAGGTTTAATTGATAAACTTCCAATGCTATAATTTCCTGTTAAAGTGAATTCCATTGCTCTTGCATCGGGTCCATAAACGATGGTTTCGTTTCCGCCGTTGGCCAGTTCCCTGAAGTATTCAGCTCTTAGCCCAAGGGCGAAACTTGGAGAAGTCCTTATTTGAGGGTAAAGTGCGGCTCCATAGAAGCCAACATCATCTGTAGTATTGTATGTGGCATTTAGGCCAAGATAGAATGCGCTTGAAAAATTCCAGCCTGTTGTAAGATCTACCTGCATGGTTGCATCAAGACCTGGAGCCTGTTCTCCATAAAGAAAATTAAGGTAAGCGCTTCCGGAGTTATTGGAGTAGCCAATTTGCCCTCCAAAGGTATACAGTCCAAATGGATCAAATTCGGTAAAATCTGTTGGGTTCATAATGGCTAACATGAGGCTCCAGTTAGCGTCCAGAGAAATATCTGCCTTTAGTCCGGTATGGGAAAATGGTCCGTATGAGAACATATATGAGGTGGAATAGTTGAAATTACCAACCGGCGATATCACTTCGTAGCCAAGATACGTATTAAAATCTCCAAGGGTGAGCCTTACGTTATATGTGATGTTGTAGAAGACATATAATTGGTTTACAATGTTGCTGGAACCCATGGAGAGGAAAACTGCTTCTTCACCTCTTGGCCCAAAAACAAGATCGGCGACAAATCCTACTTTTTCACCTTCATATCCCAGAATTACATTGGCCATACCCAGTGAAAATCCCGGGTCATTGGCAAAGGCAGTTGCCGGTGCCTGGGGAAAAGCAACAGGAGTTTCCCCGTCAGATCCATATTCATATTTATTGAGGCCATTTACATTCACGCGAAAGTAAGTGTCTACCGAGCCGGCAATGGTAAAATTGGGTAAAATTGCTTCCAGTCCTTCTGTTTCCTGAGCATAGGAATTATTCAGGAACCCCATGGATACAAAAAATAAAATTTTTTGCATCTTTGTAATTGAAATTTGTTTCATAATAAAGAATGCTTTGTTTGGTTAGTTGAGATGAATTGAACGATGTTTTCTATGGAATAAATTGAATAAAGAGGAGTGCTCTGCAAAGCGCTCCTCTTCTGTATTTAGTAGACAGGTTTTTCCTGACTTGTTCCAAATTCGGCATAGGCATCCATACCATGTTCGTGTAGGTCGAGACCTTCCGTTTCCTCGCGGGTTTCCATACGTAGTCCTATGGTGGCTTTTATGGGATATATAATGACAAAAGCCGATACACAGCAAAAGGCTCCTATTATTCCAACCCCGGCTAGTTGAATGAAGAACTGGCTAAACCCTGCAAGATCTCCAAAAATACCAACGGCAAGTGTACCCCATATACCACATAGAAGATGAACTGCTACGGCACCTACGGGATCGTCAAGTTTTACTCTGTCAATAAGTGCTACTCCTAAAACTATAACCACACCTGCAATTAAACCGATAAGTACAGCTTCACCAGGGCTCATAAGATCTGCACCTGCGGTTATCCCCACGAGGCCGCCAAGGATCCCGTTGAGGAACATGGTAAGATCGTAATTCTTATACATGAGGGTAGAAACAATAAAAGCCGATATGCCTCCTGCAGCTGCAGCAAGACAGGTAGTCACCAATGTTATGGAAGTAAGGGAAGGATCTGCAGAAAGAACTGATCCACCGTTAAAACCAAACCAGCCAAGCCATAAAATAAATACTCCGGCAGTAGCTATGGGTATGTTGTGGCCCGGTATGGCGTGAGAACTTCCGTCTTTTCCAAATTTCCCAATTCGCGCCCCCAACAGGGAAATTGCTACTAGAGCAGCCCAACCACCTACCGAATGAACCAGGGTGGAACCTGCAAAGTCATAGAATCCCATTTCGTCAAGGAAGCCACCTCCCCATTTCCAGGAACCGGCGATGGGATAAATAAATGCTATATATATGACAGAGAATAACATAAAACTGGTAAGCTTGATTCTTTCTGCGACTGCACCGGAGACAATGGTGGCCGCAGTTGCTGCAAACATTCCCTGGAATAGGAAATCTGTCCAGTAGGTGTAACTCTCATTATAGGAGAGATCAAGTGAACCATCGGCGACCGGAGGGTGAAGTCCAAAGAGCTCCAAAAAATAATCTGGTATGACTCCAGCAATGAATGAACCGGGGTACATGAGATTAAATCCTATAAGACTGTATAGAAGGAGTCCGGCGCAGATTATAAATACATTTTTAAATAGGATATTAATGGCATTTTTTTGTCGCGTTAGCCCTACTTCGAGCAGGGAAAATCCCAGGTGCATAAAAAAGACCAGTGCAGTGCAGATCATCATCCACACATTATTTGTTGTAAGAAGTTCCATAAATGTAATTTTTTGTCATTGTTATTGGATTAGTTATGCAAGAGAGCCGGTGCCATCTTCTTTGGTCCTAATGCGGTATGCTTCCTCCACTGGAGAGACGAAAACTTTTCCATCTCCAACAGAGCCCGTATACGCTGCTTCCATAACGGCTTTCACAGTTTTGTCTAAAAAAGGATCGGAAACGACCACAGAAATCATTCTACGTTGAATATCTGTAGTGCTATAAGAGACTCCACGATATACATGGCCTTGTTTTTCGTTACCCACGCCGGTAACATCCCAATAGCTAAAAAAATTCACTCCTATATCATGGAGTGCTTTCTTGACATCATCAAATTTTGATTTTCTAATAATGGCTTCAATTTTTTTCATAAAAATCTATTTTAATTAATTATAAAATTATAGTTAATATTTAATAATGAAGTAATTAAAAGGGGTGTATCGTTAATATTTATAATATATATAAAATATACCCCCTCAAATTATAGGGTTGTTTATTGAAAATGGTGTTTTTGAGAAATTTTTAAAAATGCAGGGAGATTTTTGCGGGGGTTGGGCAGAAGTTGCTGCTCCAGAAGTAAGAAAATTCCATTTTCCCCCTAAGAAAAAGCCAATTTTCTCTGTTTCCAGGAAGATTTTGATCAAAATTTAGAATGGAAGCAGGGGATGATTTTTAAGTTTTGAAATTTCTTGAGAAAGAATGCTTCCGCAGAAAAGCTTTCTTGTTTAATGATCGCCCTTTCAGGCTTTCCCGGGAGTAAATCTATTTTAACCAATTTTTCTTCGGAAGAAGTGTCAAAAATGGCATTTTGGAGCAGCCCTTATATTGCTTAAAATATGTAAGGAATTAAACTTTTCAGCATTCATGTTTTTTTATATTTGTGCATCATTTAAAACAAGACATGAAAGAATTACTGAATTTATATCAAAATAAAGATCCTGAAATAGTATTTAACTGGAAAGATCCGGAAACCGAAGCCGAAGGCTGGACAGTCATCAACTCCTTAAGAGGTGGTGCTGCAGGTGGCGGTACCCGAATGAGACAGGGGCTTGATATGAATGAAGTGTTATCGCTGGCAAAGACCATGGAGGTGAAATTCACAGTTTCGGGGCCTGCCATTGGTGGTGCGAAATCTGGAATAAACTTCGATCCTAACGACCCACGTAAAAAAGGGGTTTTGGAGCGCTGGTATAAAGCAGTTTCCCCGCTTTTGAAAAGTTATTATGGTACAGGAGGTGACCTTAATGTTGATGAGATCAATGAGGTAATTCCTATTACTGAAGACTGCGGAGTATGGCATCCTCAGGAAGGGGTTTTCAACGGGCACTTTCAACCTTCGGAAGCAGACAAGATCAACAGGATTGGCCAGTTACGGCAGGGAGTTATTAAAGTACTGGAGAATGTAAATTATTCACCAGATATTTCCCGAAAGTACACAGTGGCCGATATGATCACCGGCTTTGGGGTGGCCGAGGCGGTAAAACAATACTATGAGATTTATGGTGGCGATATAAAAGGAAAGAAAGCCATTGTACAGGGCTTCGGAAATGTGGGTTCTGCTGCAGCTTTTTACCTGGCTCAAATGGGAGCGAAGATTGTTGGGATCATTGATCGTGACGGTGGCTTGATCAATGAAGCAGGATTCACTTTTGAAGAGGTGAAAGAACTTTTCCTGAATAAAGAAGGAAATACTTTGAAGAGTGATAAAATGATCTCTTTTGAAGAGATTAATGAAAAAATATGGACGCTGGAAGCCGGAATATTTGCTCCCTGTGCAGCATCAAGACTTATTACTAAAGAGCAGATCACCAAAATGATTGACACGAAACTGGAAGTTATTTCCTGTGGAGCAAACGTTCCTTTTGCCGATAAAGAAATTTTCTTCGGTCCTATTATGGAGTATACCGATGAACGGGTAAGTCTTATTCCCGACTTTATTTCGAATTGTGGGATGGCACGGGTCTTTGCCTATTTTATGGAGCGCAGGGTGCAAATGACAGATGAAGCGATTTTTAACGATACTTCCATTACGATTAAGAACGCAATTCAAAATACCTTTGATAACAATAGCAGCAAAACGAACATTAGCAAAACTGCTTTTGAAATCGCCCTGAAGCAGCTGGTGTAAATTTCAATGCTGAAGGAATATTAAAGACACAATTAAAACAGGTTTAGTACGTTTAAATTAAAAACCGGGAACTACATATGCTACATTTTTTTCAGGAGGATGGATTGGCCGATACTGCACAGACCGCAGAGCCAATAGTTGAAGAAAAAACCCTCTCTTTATTTGACCTTTTTTTAAGTGGCGGGATAGCAGGCCAGGTAATTATTGCTATTTTATTTATCATGCTTTTCGTGGCAGTATACATATACTTTGAGCGTCTTTTTGCCATCAAAGCTGCTTCGGAAACTGACAGTAATTTTATGCATCAAATTAAGGACAGCGTTCTTAACGGGAACATAGAATCTGCCAGGATACGATGTGCACAGGCAAATTCACCTGTAGCGCGATTGACGGCTAAAGGACTGGATCGTATTGGCAGCCCTTTGGAGGATATCAATACTGCAATTGAAAATGCGGGAAGACTGGAAGTTTATAAACTGGAAAAGAACGTAAGTATTCTTGCCTCTATTGCCGGGGTGGGACCTATGATTGGATTCTTGGGTACAGTAATAGGAATGGTGATCGCGTTCCACGAACTTGCGACGAGTAGCGGACAGGCAGAAATGGGTGCTTTGGCAGAAGGTATTTATATTGCCATGACGACGACGGTTGCGGGATTGATCGTAGGGATCATTGCCTATATAGGATATAACCACTTAGTAGTGAAGACAGATAAGGTGGTGCACCAAATGGAAGCCACTGCTGTAGATTTTCTTGATCTTCTAAACGAACCTGCATAGGATGAATTTACGAGGCAGAAATAAAATAAGTACAGAATTCAGCATGAGTTCCATGACTGATATTGTATTTTTACTACTCATCTTTTTTATGCTCACTTCGCCGGCCATTACTCCCGAAGCGCTTGATTTGATCCTGCCAAAAGCAAAGGGCAAAACAACCTCGGTGCAAAATGTGTCTGTAAGTATTACTAAAGACCTGCAGGTTTATGTAAATGATGAGCGAGTAAGTAACAGCGCCCTTGAACAGCGATTAAGAACCGAATTGGCAGGAGTTGAGAACCCAACCATCATCTTAAGGGCAGAAGAAGGAGTTCCTATAGAAGATGCGGTGAACGTGATGGATATTGCAAACAGAAACCGGTATAAGATCGTCCTTGCGGTAAGGCCGAATTAAATATAATAAATTAATCCCCTTTTTGAAAGGTGAAATATTTAGAAACAAAGCACGAAAAAAGATCTTTTGCCATCACGGTAAGCCTACACGTGTTGCTTATTTTGTTGCTCTTGTTTTTCGGTTTTACATATCTCGATCCGCCGCCGGAGAGTGGGATTGCTATTAACTTCGGAACTTCGGAAGTAGGATCTGGGAATAATCAGCCTGCCGAGCCGGTGCAGTCTGCGCCGCAGCAAAGTCGTCCTGAAGTTACTCCGGTAGAATCAACAATACAGGAAGATGTGGTCACTTCAGAAATTACAGAAGCACCTGTGATCGAGAAAAAAGAAAGGAAAAAACCGGTAGAGCAAACGCCCGAGCCGGTAAAAGAGCAGCCCAAAGAACCTGTTAAAAAACCCGATCCTAAACCAGAAAAATCCACTACAGACGCTTTGAGCAGTGTCTTAAACGGACCTGAAAGCGACGGTCGTGCAACAGGCGGGGAAGGCAATGACAACCTCGCCGGCGATAAAGGTTCTCCAGATGGTGATCCCGATGCAGCCGCATACTACGGAAATGGATTAGGCCTTGACGGTGATGGTAATTACCGCCTTGGCGGAAGAAGGGCGCTCAATAAAGAGAAATTTGTTCAGGATTGCAACGAATCGGGCATTGTGGTCGTGCAAATAGAAGTAGACCGAAACGGACAGGTTATTCGTGCAACGCCCGGCGTAAAAGGAACGACCAACAATGCAGCATGCTTGCTAGACCCCGCGAGAAGAGCCGCACTGGCGACCAGGTTTAACAGTGATGACAATGCACCCGCAAAGCAGGTGGGAACCATTATCTACAACTTCAAACTTTCAGAGTAATTTGATGACTTATCAGGAAACTGTTGACTGGATGTTTCAGCAGTTACCCATGTACCAGCAACAGGGAAGCAAAGCCTACAGGGTAGATCTACACAATATTCAGAAGCTGTCACAGCACCTGGATCATCCACACACCAACTTTAAAAGCATACATGTCGCAGGAACCAATGGTAAGGGTTCTGTCTCACATATGCTCGCTTCGGTTTTGCAGGAGACAGGCTTAAAAGTGGGGCTGTATACCTCTCCACATCTAAAGGACTTTCGGGAACGG
>JACLAD010001950.1_pt1 | contig 10207 bp, 8 predicted proteins | sample 8027901 | NCBI WGS metagenome assembly JACLAD01 (sample SAMN15725071, study PRJNA655200) | protist metagenome | isolation source: fluorescence activated cell sorting (FACS) single amplified genomes of... | place: Spain: Blaines Bay Microbial Observatory, Mediterranean Sea | collected 2016-07-05
CGCTTGGAATATCCGCCATACCTCAGCGCATTTCCACCGCGCACAAGTTTTCCGTAGGTCCTCGCGGCCGAGTTTTTGTTTCGCAGGTACACGCCTCCGCCGCCACCTCCGGAGCCTCCGTACGCGCGTCTCCTCGCCGTCACCAGCAGCTTGGTCACGTGCTTGCTCGTGTAGTTGGAGGAGCTCGGACGCGAAGGCTGCATGCCGGCACTGCGCCGCCTTCCCGCCGACGCGGGGCGCGACGACATCGCGCTTTGGTAGCCCCTCATGGAGCGGGAGGCTGCGGAGTGGTAAGAGGGCGAGCGGGAGTCCCGAAAAAAAACAAAAAAAACAACCCGACGAGGCACGAGTTCAGCAGACCCGCAGAACCCAACCGCCCGTCTCGGAGGTTATTTTTGCAGTTAGGCGCCTGTTTTTCACCCCGCAAACGGCCGCGCAAGGAACCCTACCACACCTCTCTCGGCCCCCACCCGGGTGAAAACAAAATAACGACACTTCTCTCGTGCTGATTTGGTAGGGAGACATCCGAGTAGGTTTACGTACATGTTGGTCCTGCATTGAAGAAATGTATGTATATGGGATACTCGCCTACAGTAGTAAATCTGGCTACCTATGGTCTAATCTACACTTGATAAGACGCAAACCCTTAACCTTCGCAGAATGAGAAATCCAAATTTAAATTGTGCAAATCCCAAATCTAAAAGTCCAAAAGTCCCAAATCCCAAATCTAAAAGTCCCAAATCCCAAATCCCAAATCTAAACCCCCAAATAAATCCCCAAATCCCTGTCAAGTCTTACCAGATAGATCATCTCCAGATCTCCAGATCTCCTCAGTCATGCCATCATGCCATCCAAATCGAATCGTAAATCTAAATCTAAATCTCAGCTACAGAGAGCGCTCCGGGAACTTGAGAACTAGAACTGGTCTCTCGACTCTCGAAGCTCGAAGATTCTAGCAGTCGTCTAAACCCCATTGCATGTATTAGGACCTACCAAAAAGAGCTCAGACAGACAGGGAGGGTGTCCGAACTTTAACTTGTATTCTGACCTGCATGGAGAGTTGAAGAAGCCATGCAGGGTGCGCGGGGCCAGAGGGGAGCGGGGCGTCTCGCCACGGAGACTGGCTTAGAATGTGGCGGACACCACGATGTCGGACACAGTGCCCAACATGATCTTGGCCACGGACCTCGAGACGACGGTCAAACTGACGATCACAACGACCACGGCCATGACCACGGACACGGACACGGTGAAAGTGATTTTGACCATGGTCAAGATCAAGATCATGACTTTGAGTCTGGAGAAATTACACCGCTGCTGGGGGCAGAAACCAGTGTGGTCGCATCGAAAAATACAGGCTTGCGTATGCACGGGGTGAAGTCAGAACCCCGCCCAAGGCGTGGGCGGAGTGCCCTTGCTTCCCCCACGAACAAGCAATCAAAAACCCGCTTCGCTCGAATCACCGACGAAGACATGTACTTGACAACTGGTTTATCGCTTAGACTAGTGTTTCTCACAGCGTTACAATTAGTGTATGTCCTCGGCCTTTTGGCTGTATCGCACATATCGACGTCAGTTGCTGCCGGAAGCGAGGGGCTTCATGCAGTCGCTGATCTGCTTTCCTACATTTTTGCGCTCTTAGCACACGTGTATTCCCGCAAAGCTCGCAGCGGCCAGTATCCCTTTGGTCTTCATCGGCTTCGAGTGATAGGAGGGATGATGAATGGATTGTTTCTCTTGACGGCTTCCGTTCTGATGTTACTTGGCATTCTTTCAAACGTCATTGGCGGGGAAGGTGATGTACATACGCATCATCCAGAGCTAGTCTTTTGGATGGCTGTCACGGGCGTCCTTGTCAATCTCATGGGAACCTTCCTTCTCTGCTGCACGGGGGGAGAGCACGGGCATGCTCACTTTCACGGCCACTCACATGGCCATGATCACTTTCACAGCCACTCACATGCCCATGCTCATGAACACGGTGGCAGACAGAGCGAACCAACGGGAAATATTCAGCGCAGCTCATCTTCGCAATCAAGTCGCTGTTGCGCTTGCTGCGACATGTCAGGGGACTCGAATATCAAAGGGGCTGTGGTGCACCTAATTGCTGATTGTCTAAGCGATTGCATCATGGCGGTCAGTATTTTTGTGGAGCACTTCACCACGCTCCCAGGAAGACAATATGCCGACACCGTTGGAGGCATCATAATCGTTTTCATGTGCTTTTCCTTCGGATTCCCACTTGTCACTTCGACATTTGGGATACTCCTGCAGCGCCCCCCCGCCCACGTCAATATCAGAGAACTAGAGAACGAGATGCACGACATTCCTGGGATCACTTACCTCGAAGATCTCTCCATTTGGCAGGTCACACCTATCACTCATTTAATAGGGAGTGTAAAAGTTGGCGTAACCGCAAAGGATGGATGTGCTGTAAATGATGCTGCTCTCAGAGAGAAAGTGCGTACGATTTTCGAAGGGCACGGAGTGCTAAACACAACAATTGAAGTTGACCGAACCAAATCAGCAGTAAACAGTGTTTGAATGCGGGTGTAAGGTGCACTCGTAAGCATACCCGATGCGAGTACGAGTACGTACGAGTATGATGCATGATAGATGATAGTGAAGTTCACAAATCTTGTAAGAGGAAGAGGAAGAGGAAGAGGAAGAGGAAGAGGAAGAGGAAGAGGAAGAGGAAGAGAAATCATGTTACATGTTACATGTTACATGCTCGTTTTTTTTTGTTTTTTATGACTTTCATTTTCATTTTTATGTTTTATGTTTTATTTCAAAAATGGTTTTAAATTAATGTTTTCGTAAAACGTTGATTATTATTATTGATTTTAATAATAAAAATTTAATTCGGAAAATGTGAAAGTGAAAGTGAAAGTGAAACTCAGCTGAAAGCTGAAACTGAAACTGAAACTGAAACTGAAAATGAAATTTCAGAATTCAGATTCAGTCAGAGTCAGAGTTTTCTCTCTATTTCTGCACATCGCTAAATTGCTATATTCTCCATCACTGCATAATGGCAAATTGCATTCATGATGTAGACAAGACTCATGAAATTTTTTGTGAAACAGAATTTGGAAACACCGAACAAGTGGATGGCGAGACGATTAACGACCCCAAGAGGCAAAATTCACATCATTACCCATATCTTCATCATCACGCGGGTAGACCTTCGTGTTATGCTGTTTTCCTACCTGTGATCGAGATCGAGATCCACGATCAGACTTTGTCTCATCATCTGCATCATCATAGTGTGATGCCTGCTTCAAGCGTTTCTGTCCTCCGTGTCCATTATTCCCCCCGTGGCTTCCATGGCTTCCATGACTTCCATGCCCCCCATGACCTCCATGACTGTGATGATTTTGCTGCCTTCTTTTCTGCATTCGTTTGTGATGCATCGTCATATTCATGAGCACATACACCGGTATGACACCAACAGCCGACATGAGAATTGTAATGACCGAGATGACAACATCAATCACCAACCCGGCGATTCCACGGCTCTCATAGTAGCAAGACGCCACACCTTTGCTCTCATAGTAGCCGTGGTAGAATACCAACGTCAGACTTACACTATTTTGCCACATGCAAAACTTAATCATAGTCTCCAGCAATTTGAGACTATTGCACCATAAATTTGGTTCCACATCTTCAAGTGCTGAAATGTCTAAGCTCGATTGCATGTTTCCTAAATCAGCTTCAGAAACGGTGTGGCGTCCAGAGACGACGTCGTTCTCCAGACATTGGAACGAGTCATAAACGGTCCTCGTCAGTTCGTCATTCGCCATTTGAAGCTTCATGCCTGCCATCAGCATTGTTGTGACGGAGAATATGGTGAAAAGACTTAGAAAGCCCAGACCGTAGCCTTCGATTACGAGCTGTGCGCCGAGAGTTAGCCACATCCATGGGGATATACCAAGAATCTCTGCGAACTCCTTGTTCATGTATTCCTCAACTATGGCGCTGAAGTCATAGTTCTCCGGGGGGGCCTTGGATTTTATTTTTGCAGATAAAAAAGCGCCGAATAGCAACATATGCAGCCGGGTCGACACTCTGCGTGAACTGTTCAACGAAACCCCAAAAGGGGGCCTTCCAGCCTTCCCGGAGCGGGGGAATGTTTAGTTTGGACGCATGCTCATTATCCGACTCGCCGTAGTGCTCCCACTTCGCCCACCCAAGAACTTTCTTCGATGCTGTGTACATCATCAGAATACCAAGAAAAATGTGCATCATCGCAATGTAGAATATGATAATGTGAGTTTGATGCAGAGCAGCTTGTTCTATAAATTGATCTTGGCATTTATTGACATCCGCCGCAGCAAGGTCACGCCGGTCAGCCGTAGAGGCGAGCAGCATACGTCTTGAATAATTTCCTCCGCCGCCGCAGCCTGAACTGCTTGCCGCAGCTGCTTTGGCCATCTTCTTTGCATAAGCGTTCGGGCATAGTGACTGATGTTCAAGGGGAACCCCGCCGACATTTTTCATGTTTACACATATCTGCAGAATGTCTTCCTCGAAGGCGATGAGGAGCAGGGATACAAAGCCCATGAGCATAAGCTCTTCCTTCACCTTCCCGAGGGCCATAAGTAAGCCTTCCTGCCCCCAGTGCTCGAACTTATGGTGCATACAATGAAAAATCTTTTCAATGATCTGCGATGCGACAAGAAAAAACACGAACACGGCAAACACCGACAGCGAGGATGTTTCTTCGAGCCCCCTTCCGGCACCCATGGCGTTCCTCAGACGAGACGGGGCAGCCTCGCACAAGCACACGCACTAACTCTCAGCAAAACGAGTCGTTGTGCGCTTTCTCTTCTTTGACTTTGCCTTCCTGTCTTTGGTTCACGCCAACTGACGACGCCCTCGGCCCTCGGCCCTCGCTCCACTCGACCGTGGACGCACCTCCGGTCAACGCGCGCCGGCAGATGGGGAAGCCCCGCCAGCCCGTGCCGGCCCCCTCGGTCCCTGTATCGCACGTGGAACAGGAGAAGGACGGACACTGTTGCCGGCGAGAACCACCACCGTACAAAAGGCTACCTGCCTCTCACAAGCCCGATTGAGGGGTGAAACGGAAAATCCGAAACCCGAAACTGTAAAAAAGCGTAGTCTATATACCAGTACACAGTAGTAGTGATTTTGTGAGGAAGATTTCATCAGATGAGCGAGGTTCTCATCATCGTAGGGAGGGTGGGACAAGCGTCGAGCGAGCATCTCGCGGAGTTTTGCTCTCCCGGGGAGAGGGAGAAAGAAGAAAGAATGAACGGGAAGCTGAAGACGAAAGACGAAAGGGCCGCAGACTGAAAGCTAAAGCTGAAGACCGCCCCAAGCGACTGAAATCCACGTCTACGCCGAAAGTGAAAGGGAAAAACTATGGTAGTAAGAGACCAGAAAAACGATCGAAGATCGGAAGAATAAAGAATCTGAATACAGTTAGTATATGCCCTGCGGAGTGCGACCAACCGCGATTTCTGTGGTTTTTGCCAGGAAAGACCTCTGCCCTAAGTTAGCACCAACAGGTACCGACTCGGGGGGCGAGGACTAGGCTCGTATTAATTTCGTGGAGGTGATATTAATTTCGTGGAGGTTATTTCGCAGTCGCTGCAAGAGATGCCAGCGCACAGCAGTGCTACTGCAGTGGTTGAAGTACAGATTTGCTTTGACTGCGGCAGCATGATATTGGCACTTGGTTTCATCAATGGTGTTTTATCGCGTCATTCTATCATACCCATGAAATTTAATGACTCCATTGACGCGCGCACACACGCAGGTGAAGAGAGACACAACCTGAATTACTGATGTTCTGATGTTACTGAGCCACTGGCATTCTCTGGGGCAGAGGGTCCTGGGGATAGAAACTCAAGAACTCCTGCGAGGGAAAACGACATGAGCCGCCAATCATCGAGTCGAAGATCGAACGTCTTTTCATCCGGAAAAACCCTGTTCTCCAGATACACGAACGCGTGGGTGTGTATAGTGTCTTCTCCCATGGGACTTTCACCATCATATTGTCCTTTGTCTTCCGCACCAGCATCCTGTGAATAAAAATTCACTGTGCAGGGAAACGAAACTTTGGCATATACACTGAATTTTCCACGTTTGGCATTCTCCGTCATTTGGTGCCAATCTTCCGGAATGAAGTAAGCGCGGGAAGAAGGAAACAGGAAGCGCAACATGACTTCTTCATGATCGATAGGCCTCAGTCTAAGTTCTTCTACCTTCACACTATGGGGCATGAAAACAAAAGCCTCGATCAGACCTTTCCCAGCCAGTTCACATTTAATCGAAAAACGAGACTCTAGATCGCTAGACCGATGAACGAGCCAAGAATCAATGTCTCGTTGTATATCTTGCGAGTTGCGCCCGGGACCGGGAACCATAAGTGCAGCGATTTCCTCGTACCGTTTTTCATTGACGAGCTCGTTCACTCTGCTTACCACTTGACTACACCCGGCTAAAAAATCCTTCACCTCCCACTCCCGCGAATGCATGGAAAACCCAGTTACGTGCATAGCTGTATTCAGACGATCACCAACACCCAGACTTCTGGGCTCATGCGTTCCCACGTGTTGAAATAAATTGGAGAAAAAATTGTGGAGGAGTGTCGCTGCACCACGAGCTCCCCCTCTCTGTGCGCTCGACCGAACGATGTCTGTGTGGCGCGGAAACCATCGGCAGTGGGGTGCCGCAGCTATCACCGAGCTTCTTTGACGCAGCGAGGCTGCCGCTCGCACGGGACCGAAGACCTTCGATGAGAGCATCTTAACTCCGAGCCCCTCTCTCTCTGTGTCGTGAGAGGGAGAGACACTGCTCTGGACACTGGACACTTCTGGACGTCCACAGTCCACACACACACCCTAACATTTTAACATACGGTATACATGAACATGCGGTAATCTAGTTGCTTGCCTCATCTTGCCTCTCCTACTGTACAACTTTGTCTCTAAATTGGTGGATTGTTTTTCAAACGTTTGGAGTTTACCACCAAACCAGCTTCCACGCATTTCCACCGCCACACCAGATTTATGAACGCCGCGCTTCGGCGATCCATCGCGTGCGGTGACGAGGTTGGCTGGGATCGTGCAGCACGCAGCGGAGAGAATGCAACATCCAAGTCGGGGCGTCCTCTGCTTTGGGTGCAGAGTCTTGACAGCCGACGGGATGTTTTGGTCTGCCCCGTCTGTGCTAAATGCTTAGGAGATGTATCTTTTCAGCTCAACTTTGCAGCGGGGCGTGCTGACCCATCGCACCTGACCGTAGGTGCAGTGAAAACCACGGAAGGAGACAGCGATGGCGAGGCGGCTTCTCTCATCTGTCTGCCGGTTGGGCTGCTTCCGGAGAGTGGAGCAAACAAAGAAAGCAATCCTGATTTGGACAGTTCTACAATGTCAGAAGAAGCACCAGTCCTGTGCCGGCTCGGTTGTGGATTAATGTACTGCTCGTCGCAGTGTCATGATGTCCACCACGTGCTAGGGCACAGTACTATGTGTGTAGGACCTCACGGAGAGGATCATCCTTTTTATCAATTTACTCTATTAGCTCTTCAGAGTGGGAGTTATGAAGAGCTATCACTCGCAGCAAAGTTTGCAGTGATGGCTGCCAATGCAGCAGATTCACGCGCGGAAAAGAATATGGCCAATCTTCCTTCTGACGTGTGCGAAGCGCTAAAATTGGCACATGCCACTTGGAGCTTCTGTGTGTCTCAAAAAGAAACTCGGCCGTGGTATGAGATCACGTCCCCTGATGCATCAGAAGAAGAAGCCCAGGAATGGCGCGCTATTGCAAAAGAAGTCCTGGGAGATGCATGGAATCTACTGCTAAGGGGTTCCTCCAGTCCCTTTCTTCAATCGCACAGTCTCCTTGACTTTTCGAGAGTGATGACTACGATATGCCGTGAGAGAATTGCTGGGACTATACATACACCTCTAAAAAAATATGTGCAGCAGCTCGGCACCAGCTCGTTGGCATTACGCCGGACACTTCAATCGCAAATTGCAGAAGCTTCAAGGGCGCGCATCTTACTCGGTGAAGAGGAACTAGAGGGACTAGAGGAAGGAGAAGAAGAAGAAGAAGAAGAAGAAGAAGAAGGAGGAGGAGGAGACGTTAGTAATGAACTTGAAACTGAAGGCAAGAAAGAGGAAGCAGCCCCGATTCAGTTAAGTGATGAAATTTTAGCTAATAAGGCATTTGCTGATCCAGCTACGTATGTGGCACCGCCCCTGCAATTTGTTGCGCTGCTTCCTGGCACGTTTCAGATCGAGTCCAGTTGCATTCCTAATACTAACACCCAATTTGAAATTTCGACAAGAGAAACCGCTAATGGACAAGATACTCCTTCGATCGTGTGCCGACTTGTTGCGGCGTGCGACATTCCCTCCGGAAAGGCAATGACAATTTGTAAGATAGATGCGCTGAGTAGTCTAGAGGAGCGACAAGAGCAGTATGTCTTATCCGGTCAGACTGAATGTGAATGTGCTCGGTGCCGTTTCGAAAAAACTGGCTATCTGGAATCGCTTGAAGAAATCGTGGACGTAGTAAAAGCTGCACAGCGCCAGGAGCGCTACGGAGATGCGCTCGTCGCCCTCGCTGCTGCTTTGAAGCGTACACCGCGTGATGGCCAGCTTCTGTATCTCCAGTCACGGATCTCAGGCTGGGATGATCAGTGGACAGAGGCTAGACGCCTGCTTCAATGCGCATCAGTGCTCGCTCCTGAGCATGATGAAATTTCTAAGAAGCTCCGGGAAAGCGACATGTATTTCGCAGGAAAAAGTAGAGAACGTGTTGGTGTAAAATTCGACGAGCCGACAGTGACTATTCATATTCCCGGGGGAGCTATTTCGGCACCAGATGCCATCTCGCGTGCCAACTGTGCACTTATCATCGAAGAAGTGGAAGCATATGCGGCAAACTCTGGAGGTTGGACAACAAAGAGACACTACTCTGTTCCGACGACAGACATACCAGTCCATGATGTACCTACCGTGCTTCATATTTTCAACCAAGCGCTAAGCGACTTTATCTACCCTTTACTCGCGAACCAATTTGGCGCCGAAGCTTCCCGTCTTCGTGTAATTGATGCTTTCATTGTGAAATATCGCGCTGGGGCTCAGACTTTCCTTCCTCTGCATGTAGATCAATCTATGTATTCACTTACGATCGCCCTCAATGATACGTGCGATTACGAAGGCGGTGGCACATTTTTTGCTGAAAGTGGAATTGTTGTGAACTGCGACGCCGGAGGAGTTATTGGATTTCGTGGAGACCTGCTACACGGGGGGCACCCAACTTTCAAGGGCCAGCGATACATCATCGTTGCATTCCTCTATGAGGAAAGCGTTGCTGGGGAGAAATCTACAATTGAAATGGATTTGGGCGACAATAGTGGTAGCATCGTGCAGTGGCTCAGTGGCCTCGGCTTGACAGATTTCAATACAGCCGCCAAGGTGCTAAAAAAATTGTCATGGACTGAGCTGGCCGACATGGGCATTCCTTCACATGGGTTTAGCTCAGCCGATCAGTTTTCTTTCTTGGGGGTTAAATTGTCTTCAGATTGCAAAAAATTAGCTGCTGCACTACAGGCACGACTACAGGCAGTTCCAAAATGCCCAGAGACGAGCGAGAGCGCGCCTAGTGCACGACCGCTATTCGAGGAGATATCCCCTGGGTGGTCTGCAGAGGAAGTAAGTAGCTGGTTGGCTGATTTGGGAATTACCGGGGACTTAAAGCGGCGTGACGGGAACAAAGTTACCGGAGACGATCTGTCTAGCTGCTTTGAGAATATTCCTCACTGTATTTCGCCGGGAGATCGGTTGAAGTATCTCACAAACGCCGAAGATTGTACTGTAAAGCAAATCATCAATGTCCTGAGCAAGAGTCGTCTTGAACTAGATGAAAAGTGACTTGACTTTTTTTTAAAAACAACCGCAGTCTGTTAAATAAGTAAAGGTTCGATTTTATATTTTAAAATTTTTTTGTTTTAATTTTTAAAATTTAAATTAAATTTTAAGTTTAAGATTTTTGACAGAGTATAGTTGGCCATTTGGTAGTAGTTCATACGATCTTCCGTTTTGATACTACTAGTCCATGGTAGAAGCCGAGCGACGGGGGAGCATGCGTTATGCCGTCCGTTGTGAGCGTTCTGGATAAGCATGCTATTGCTTTCAAAGGGACTACGACGACTCTAGCTACTTCCGTGTAC
>JACLAD010009189.1_pt1 | contig 10207 bp, 3 predicted proteins | sample 8027901 | NCBI WGS metagenome assembly JACLAD01 (sample SAMN15725071, study PRJNA655200) | protist metagenome | isolation source: fluorescence activated cell sorting (FACS) single amplified genomes of... | place: Spain: Blaines Bay Microbial Observatory, Mediterranean Sea | collected 2016-07-05
AGTTTTAAAGTTTCCTGTATATGCTTGTACACGTCCGCTATAATATGCGCCATTAATTTCTATGCCAGCCGCGCATAAGTCTACTAATGGTTCATTTGTTGTACTGGTTGTCGAATCCGTTTTTTCTTTTTTCTTTGTTTCTTCAGCATTTTTTTTAATTTCGTCATCATTTTTATCGATCGATGTCGAGGCTACAGCAGGAGATAAGCTCAATTTTGTAGCAGTTTTGGATAAATTAATTTTTTTTAACAATGATGGTTGCAGCAACGATTTAAACTCTTCCCTAAAAAGGTCTTGATTAAGGCTTCTGTCATATTTAACATCTTGGTTAATGCTGGCGGCATTGTCATCATCGTTGCTTGCTGAGTAGAGTTGGTTCCCATTTTCGTTTTTCTTGTTACTACTAATACTATTCATTGCTTCTGCATATTTTTTTACAGGAGATTCTCCATTTTCCATCATTTTGACATTATTACCAATTTCATCATCCAACACATTTGTTTCTATGGATGATATTTTGTCCAATATTATCTTATTACGCCTTGCAGGTTTAGCGAATCTACCTCCAAACATTTTTTGTTTACCAGACAAGCAATCTTCGACTAATTGTAGCAAACCATCTCTTCGCGTTTTTGATAGGGCTTGTAATTTTTTTCGTTTTTCCAACACGCGTTTATATTTACGTTCACTCTCGTCGAGCTTTAACGATCTGGGTATCATCTTTTATATTTTCAGATGTGTTATTAATCAGTCAATTGTACTATCAATTGTAGGATTTGTCTTAAAATGCAAATTAGGCTATAATATCTGAAAGTAATATAGGACCTTCTTGTGTGTTTGATGTTAATGTCTCGAGTTTCATTAATAATGAAAAGTTCCGTTCCATTATTTGTTATAATTTCCATGCTATGATGATGCTGTACTTTATTACCAGGTATAATATTATATCAGGTAATGTACATAGAAAGTAAGGCGAAATGTTACTATACCTGGTAGTATTATAATATTAGTAGTGCCTCTTCTTCTGGTAATTATTATACCTGCTGCTGGGTGGTAGTCTTAGTCTTATAAATATAACACTTGTATATATGAGATATGATATATACTGTATGTATTTTAATTTATATACTACCATCAACAGACTTATTTTTTTAAATTACATAAATCATATACAAGTTCAAACTATATTCTAACAGATCGTTATTATCTTTTGTATTATAATTATACAAAGATGGAAGAAAGCGTCAACAACGGTGATGTGAAAGAAGATAATTTATTAAAGGAAGAAGCAAATGTAAAAGAAATATCAACGAATGAAGAGAATGATAATATTGACCAAGTAAAGCAAATAGAAGAAGTGGTGGGTGATAATGACGATGTAAAATATGATAAAACAATTGATGAAGAATTATTGGAGGAACAATTGTTGGAAAATGTTAAACAAGACGAGATTAATGCGGAAAGAAACAAAGGTCCTCATCTGTATAGAGAAAGTAAAACATCTATAGATGATGGAACTTTTGCAGTCTTTAATCGTTTTCGAGATAAAACGCAATTGCCTTTACAAAAAATGGTTGGTAAAACAATTTATGAAGGTTTACACAAGTTAGTAAAAGATGGAAAAATTAAAAAAATTAAAAAGCTTCTTGGTAAAGTTGCTCATTCTTCGGTAGACATACGAACCGAAAAAGAGTTTTACAATCGGACGCCTTTGCATCTTGCATGTATCTGCGGTAATTTAGAAGTTGTACAATTGTTATTGGGCCATAAAGCAAATAAAAATTTGAAGGATAATTGGGGTTGGACCCCGATTATGTACGCTGGAAGCTATGGTCATGTTGAAATAGTAAAAGAATTAATAGGTCGTGGTGCAAATATCTCATTAAAAAATAAAAAAGATCAATTCTTAATTGATATAGTACGAGCAAAGCGGGATGAATTTGAATGGCGTGATGATCTTGCAACTTTTATAGAAAAAACTGAAGATGATCTGACTAGTCAAATATTTGCTGATGGATTGAAGACGTCATTTGGTCGTATATTGCATTTTACAAGGCCAATACCACGTTATCGAGATGCAACCTTAACGTTACCTTTAAATGAAGTGCAAACGTATTTGGAACATCGAAATGGTGATTTTGGATTCAAACATTGTAAACGCATATATAGTGTAAATCAAATTTCTAAGGCACAAATATTGCCAGAAAGTAAGGATGCGATTATTGAATTCAATTTGGAAAAATGTTTGAAAGAAGAAGTTTTTCAACAGGATAGACCTCAAGAAGTGATCAAACATCTTAATATCGATCATGATAAAATATCAAAAACAGATTTAAATCAAGTTATAAACATTCATGCAAATGTGCCAAATAATTTACATGCTTCTTGGATGGTTCGTTATTTAAAGAAAAGGGTAGAGACGTATGAAACCGATTTAGTTTTGTTCGAAGAAAATAGAAGTAGAAGGAAGGCAGCATCAAAGGGTAAATTTAAAATGTTTAACAAAATGAAAAATACATTTACTTTTGCAAATAAGTTGAAAAAAAAAAGTAAATATGGAAAAAAGTGATTGAAACATAAATATTTACTATACATACAGTATGGCTTATATAAAATTTCACGGAAAACGATGGTAGCAGTATGTAAGGAATACTCTTGTTTGAATTTACGTCTTTGGTACGAATATTAATATATATAAAAAGTATGTACTCTCGTGTAAGAATAAAAAAAGTATTCTCATGTGTGTGTGTATTTATTTGTGTATTGTATTTATAATATATAAGCTAATATTAGTGCATTACGAAGAAGTGCTATATATATTATATATATATATTTTAATACCGTATAAAATTTTACACTCTCACAAACTGGGAGAAGAAGAAAAAATATTATTTTTTGTAGTATTTTTCGTATTTTTTTTGTAGAACTTCCCTGGTTTTTTTTCTTCTTTTTGTGAAAGTATCCTGTAACGTGGTAGTATATCTCTACTACAACCTTGTTGAATTATCATGAACACGTTGAGTACAATCTTTATGTACATTTATGATATACTGATACAGTGGATTTGTTGTTTTTGTTATTATTATTTTATTATATGTTCTGGGTGGTGTCTAATATATATGTTGCATGTTATATGCTTGATAAAAATATATGTGAAATGACCATCAGAGAACAAATCTAAAAAGGTATGTACAAGTATGAAGTTATGACTAGGAAGTAAAGTATTGTAATCATACGAAACCTCTCCTAGCATTAAAAACTTATTTACTGGTCTTCGCTGGAATCATAATTTGGATCGTTGCGATCCATTTCAATTCGCTCGTGAACTTCACCTGCTTTGCCCCAGTTAAATGCACCACTTCCATTTTTTTGAACACCTTTTGAATGTCCATTTCTAGATACATGTCTATCTTTCGTTACTTTTTGTTTTCTTGGCATATTTAATATAATATTAATATCTTAAGTTTTTATTTCTTGTGTTACTTTGTTGTTGTTGTTGCTTTGTTGTTGTTATAAAAGTTTTTTGCTGTTTCTTTTCTTTTTGTTTATTATTGTTGTTTCTATATGTTCAATATAACATGTATTGGATGTATAAGTTGTACTACATATAAATACCATTATAAAATGTTGTGCACGTTCTTGTTACACATTCTAGGCATGCACACTATACTTATGCGCGATTTTCCAATTATAAAAATACGATTAACATACGAGTAGCATTAAAAATAATAGAACTTCCCCATGTTCAATCAGAAATGTCTTTCACTACCTGCAAGCAAATGTTGGTTGATATTCCAATGCTATACAGTCCGTAATAATACAATTGTATCTAAGCGGAGCCGGGCCTGATGGCGGGCTGGGCGGGCCGCCCAGCGGGCCAAAAAGAAGATCCAAAATCCAACAAAACGAACCCTAATCTTATCTCTTCTCTCTGCCACACACGTCGAAACCTACTCCGGGTACCTGAGCATATAAACTTAGCATTGCAAGCGAAGCGTATATACTCAGGATCGCTTTGGCAGAACTATTGCCAGATGCACCCTAATCCTAACCCGACCTTCCAAAAATATGTTAAAAAAGACGGATATTTCTAAGATATATTGAAATTTAAGTATATGTTTTGGCTTTTTAGAAAATTAAATTGGAAATACAAATTACCACCGTTCCATTTATAATGATGCAAAAAATTACATTCATTCATTTTCAAAGGTGGATTTTTTTTTCCTGAAAATAAAAATTTTTCTCGTAGTGGTATTACGGCCTAAATGACGTAATGCTATTCACCTACTATATATTTAAGGTTATTCTCATCTGGCAGAAGGTCTGCCATTAGATTATCGAGTAGTCGAAACCTAAAAAAAAAAAAATGATACCTTAACCTGGTAAATAATAATGCCAGGAGCCAGGAATGGCCGCCAATAAAGCCTGGAAAGCTGGAAGAAAGATACTACTACATAGTCGTCTAGTCGTCTATGATAATGAGGCGTATAAAATATTAATATCATGCATCATATATCGATATATTTTATAATAATATAATATCCTATTTAACTAACATAAAATGTCTAATAATATCTTTGTTTGTATTTCATGATAAATTTTTAACAAAAAAAGGAAGGAAAGAAAGAAGTCAAAGATCAATATTGGTATATAAGATGTCGTCTAGAAACGATGGAAACGTGAAAACATTTAACGTTAAAAAATTTAGTGCAGAAAAATTATTCCATGCCCATTTTGTAAATTATGTCTTGTCTATTGATAATAAAAAGGGAAAAACTAATAACAATCAAGTTATTAATTTGCCTTTTCGACAAGAGATCACGCCACTATTATCAATGGAAATGGAAACCGTCACGATGAATGAAAAATTATGCACGTCTGCTGGAATAAATGAAAAGTTGCCAATGAATAAAACGTTGACTCGACTTGCCAGAGAGGTATTGTTTGCATCTTCTTCATCACCTACTTTTTCATTAACGATGCAGCGTCGGTTGCAAGTTTTATCTATAATGCAAAAAAAAACGATGAAAGAGCGGAAAGACATAATGCGAACGTTTAAGCGTAGAAGATTTCTTCAAGACTTACCAGAAAGTGATGCTGTGATGGAGTTTAATATGCAAGTTTTGTCTAGTATCATTTCTACTGTAGAATGTAGCTCACTTAATAATTCATCGATGAAAAATTCGTTGCAATTAATAGAAAGTTGGTTTAAAGAAATGTTGATGACAAAAGGGAAGCTTTCACTATATTCTGAATGGAGTCCACCCAGAGATACAAGGGAAGAAGAAATTCATTTAAATCGTAGACATACGATTGAATTTCTAAGGGGGTCGTGTTCCAAATATTCAGCAACTTTGGGTCCACAGTTAATAATAAACCGCTTAAACAACAGTCTTACTCAACCGGGCGCATGGCCGTATGCAAAAAGCCGTGGCCAAGAAGGTTTGGTAATTGATCCTAACGAGGATGGAAAAAGCAGGATGATAATCAAGATTTGCTCAGGATCTCCAGAGTCGTTGAAAAAAATCGTGTTTTACTTCTCAACACAACTTCCAGAATCTGTCACAGTTTTTATATCTGCTGATAATAATTCATGGTCGCCCATATATGCTTCATGTCGACCATACGTACAAAGAAAATGTATAGTATATGCACGTGATCGTATGGTCATGTACATCCGTATCGATATGAAGCATGCCAATGGTGGGCAAGACACCTACATTGCGCATGGAATATGCGGATTAAAATTGTATAAGTCAGCGAATGATAGTAGCAACAATCTCTCTAGCAACGGCAATCGTCGAGAGTTAATTAAAGATATGCATACGTGGTTATATGGTATGGCTACAATATCAAAGGAATCAGATATTGTGAGATCAGCAATAAGAAATCTTTACAAAATGGCCATGTCATCTGGTTCTTTATGTTCCATTTTAACAATAGTAAATATTTATCTTCAAATCAATAATAGGACAGATGATGATGATGTTTTGAATGATACCATGTCAGATTTAGGTGAATTATTATCAGAAATTGATAAAAGAAAACAATCTTCTCAAATGAAGCAGCGAATTTTAGAGAAAAATAGAAAACTACCAGATGTTATTAAAAAATTTCGAAATGAAATGTATGAATTTAACGAACCGAATAGTTGTATTGACGCAGCTATCGAAATTTTGACAGTTATAATGGATGTAATGCCATTTTATATGAATGATGTGTATCCAACGATGAAGGATTGTATTGTATCGGATATTGACTTAGAAGAGCCTTATTGCATCGAAGTTTCTAAGGAGACATTCAGTCTTCTGCAATTTGCATTAGTTAAAGCATATGACGAAGGATTTGAGGACGAACAAACGTTTCTCTTAATGAAACGTTTATTGCAATTGTTGCAATCAACGTTTCAAAGATTACAAGTTTCAAACGTAGAACCCGTAGATGCGGGACTAAAATCAAAAGATTTGAGTTCATTGAATAACCTATTGATGCGCATTGTTAAAGATAATGATTTGCCGGAGGAAATTCAACGTTTGGCGGCCAATGCAATTAATGTAGGTTTTGATGTAATTTATATGGAATCATCGGAAAGAGTTGCAATTGTTACGGATGTCTTGGAAATGGACTCATCATCTTCGTCCTTAAACCCAAAATCAGGAGAATATATCTTTATCAGCCATATCTTGAAACGTTATGGAGAAAGTATTGTAGATTTATTGCCAAATAGTCATGAATATTGTACAATGGAGCAGGCTGAAAAATATGGTAAACCCTTGTCGAAATTTTTTACATTTGGTGTTAATGCAACAGTAATGTTGTTAAATGAGGAAACAGACTTTAAGGATATTGAATTCAATACAAAACAGGTTGAACGTGATGTACAGCTAACTGCTTCAAAGATTTTATTGAATTATCAAAGACATTTAATGGCAGTATTCAAATTAGAAACGTCGAGGCATACAGTCGCTTCACGTCTAGTGCTGATTTATGGTCGGCTGTTATGTAAAGAATGCAAGAGAATTTTAGACACGGCGAATAAATCAGCAATCGAAGAAAAATTAGTTCCAAAAATACTACGCCGATCAATAATTGGAACCTTGTTGCCAACGTTTGCATTGCATGTATGCCAACATTATCAGTCATCATGGTTAGGTATGCGTTTATTACCAATGTTTCTGTCGATAATAAAAGCATTGGATGATTTGCTGGATTCGCATCATCATTTAAAGAAGATGGAGCGAAGTTTTCATTTACATGGTAGTATGTCATTACGGAACATTATAGATGATAAAGAGGATGAAAGTCGACTCAATCGAAGGCGTTCTCGATCGAGAAGACGGCGGACGGACAAAAAAAAAGATAAACAAATATTAGAAGAAACGGACTTGCACTCTCTGCACCCTCCTACTTTTTCGAAAACATTAATGTCAGGGAATTTAAAGACTGTTGATGATCACAAGACTGCTGTCGTCACTTCTGGTTTAGGTGCAAAGTTCCATACAATTTTATCATATGACGGAGTCACAGGTGGAACTCATTCATGGGATTTTACTATAAATAATGCGTCAATGTACATCGGTATTTGTACTGAAGATGGGTATAAAGATAAAATGGGTGGAAACAGACACAGCATAGCAATGGATGTAGCAGATGGTTCATTGTGGTTCTCTGGTAAGGAAAGGGGCAAACTTGATTATTTTGGTACAATTGGTGATGTCGTTTCTATGACATTAGATTTGGATCTAGGGTTCTTAGAGTTTAGTGTGAATGGATTTGAAATAGGTAAAGCATTTGGTGTAGGATCGATCAATGCGGATCTGTTGGATATGAAGAAGCTTTTTATACAAGTAAAAGTATATGCTGGCGTCACGTTTTGGGAGAAAAATGATGAATGTTCCATTTGTGGTGCTGGCTTTGCTGACGGAACGCTACGACTCCCATGGATATTAGATTTACAGAAAACATTGGCTGCTACTGCGGGAATGTGTTCCGCTTCAATGGTATCTGGTGTTCCAAAATCTAAATTGGAAGAAGAAATGGACCCTTGGCTATCCTCTCAACTATTTTCATCCGGTTCGAACAAGATTTATGAAATGGATGGTTTTGTTAGTGTAAGTATAGATGAAGAAGGAGAGTTAGGATTGCTATTGGAAGAATCTGCTGTAAATTTATCCAACGATGCATTCAAAGCTGTTGTCAAAGGTTTTCAGCGTATTGGTGACAAACGAGACACCAGGTCAAAACTTGAGAAATGTGGTTTAGTACACCCAGGCCATGAATTAAAAAGCGTATCCTCCGCCAGTGGTACTTTCTCTAATTTTGTTTCAATGGAAAATTTATTTCGTATTTTGAAGGAATCGTCAAGACCGTTAACATTGACATTTTCGGAACCAACAGTTCTTAAAGCTTCTTATGGATATGAAATGAAAGAGGATGAAGAGAGATATGAAGGTATTGAGCGTGACACAAAACGTCTTTTTCTAGCCGATGTTGTTGAAAACAACAATGTTTTGAAGTGGATTGTATCAAAAGATAAAAAAGGTGGAATGGAACGTATGATATACAAAAGCCCCGTATTAATGAAGCGATTGGGTGCATTTCCAAAACAAGAAAGACTTGTTTTGGCCGCATTTATAGTGCATTCGAATGCTTGGAAAGACATACAGGCACATCTAACTGGTGAATCAATGTCAGACGAAAAGAAAAAAAAAGTTGATGGCATTTGTGGAAAAATAGCTGCTCAGATACGGGTTTTTCGCAATTGGATGAGATCCCAAAAATCAGATGATTGGTTAGAACGAGCTCGCCAAGTACAAGCAGAAGAAGAAATGAAGGTAGGCATTGACCATGAAGAGATAGAGATGAGACATAGATCACGTTTAAGTTCCTTAGGTACAGTGATGGTTAACCTAAGGGACTTAAACGTGACCGATAATGATTCGGAGTCGAAAGGCGATGATGATGGAGAGAGTAAGGCTGGTGATATTGATAATATTGAAAGTAAAGAATCGGAGATGCCAAATAATATTACATCGACAACAACAACTCGTCAACAACATAAAGAGCAAAATAGGAACAATACCATATTCAAAGCAATGACACGAACGCCAAAGACCTTTAACGAATTATGTACTTTGGTTGAAGAACGGTGCAGTCTAGTTTTACGCTTTGAAAACAAAAGTGGTGGCAATAATGATAGGACAGGTGCTTTTTCTAATGCCATGTATGAGAGTAAGCTTGCGCAGTCACATACTGGTGTCCCAAGTGCATTATTACGTAATAACAGCTTCGACGAATCAGACGACGATGATTTTGATGTACAGTTATCTGAAACAAGTGAAGACCGCATAAAAGCTACGTGTGAAGCTGTGGCACAATACATAAAATACGGTGCATTGGCATCCCCTTCCCTTATTCGGCTTATGATAAAACTTCGAACAGCACGTATACAACAACGAATCGCAGGCTTAACCTACTTCAATAACCTGTTGCGTGTCACATCGTTTCCTTCAATTCATTTAGATTGTATTTCAGCATTGAGACAGGCTATGGGTGGACTGCTTGGAAAGGAGGCATATGGAAAAGACAACTTACAAAATGGCTATGAAAAAGTGATTGATGATACAGCGTTTGCAATTAAAAAGGTCCATCATTACATGAAAAATATTGAAGGTTGTCCGCCTAAGCTAGTTCAAGAGGTCCACGAACATTTCCAGGCATTGTTTAAGGTATTAGTGGAACTGCTTGAAGAATCTACCGATGATGGATATGCTGACAACTCTTCGTTTGTTCAAGTTTTATTGGATACGCTGACCTTAGATTACCAGCCGATAGATCATAAGTTGTTGCATTCCTCGAAATTATTATCGTGCCTAAAAAATTGTTTGTCCTTAAAGCATCAGAATAGTGTAGCAAAGGCATGGTATGAGAAGTACGAAGATGACTGGTATCCTTCACAACAACAAAAAAGAAAAAACGATATAAACATGAAATTCGGATGGAATCCATGGCCACCCCACATCGTTCGCCGTGCACTCACTACGGGCAATTTAAGTATAAGGGAAGTTATTTGCAAAATTCGTGAGACACCATCAAATTTACTAGTGAATGACTTTTGGAAAAGTTACCGAATCAATGGGAGCTTAGAAGATGCTGTAAAAGTTCATACAGTATCTTCTATATTAGAGGCATACGATGAGTGTCTTCG
>JACLAD010000421.1_pt1 | contig 10206 bp, 7 predicted proteins | sample 8027901 | NCBI WGS metagenome assembly JACLAD01 (sample SAMN15725071, study PRJNA655200) | protist metagenome | isolation source: fluorescence activated cell sorting (FACS) single amplified genomes of... | place: Spain: Blaines Bay Microbial Observatory, Mediterranean Sea | collected 2016-07-05
GCCATAAAGCGCCATAAACTAGCGCAGAATCTGTTACGATATCTACACACTACAACACCACCACATCACCTCTTTTCCGTACCACAACCACAAATACAACACATAGTCTAATCTACATATCACCTGCGCGACAGTTTGCGAAGTTGACGATCCATCCAGTGGGGTTGCGCAACAATTTTCTGGGACCGATCTGGTGAGGCACTTGCGTATCTGAACAGGTTTTTTCTCTTTTGTCGGTGCATACATACATACATACATACATACATACATACATACATACATACATAGCCCATTGATTGCATCTCCTTGTTTGGCAATCTGACTGTGCATTGTTTTTCGCTTGCACCTGTGATGGTCAAAAAATTAAATAATCTGCATAGATATGGGATCAAGCTCTTCGAGCAAACGAACGGAGTCCAACGAATCTTCTTGCGATCCATTGTCTCCTTCATTTAGGAAGTCGAACATCAAGCGAAAAGCGTCCAAAGAGGAGATTACTGAAGCAACAAATGCGGACCAAAGCATCAAAAGTAAAATCACAGGCCGTATTAAGGTTTGGTACAAATATCACTTTAGAGCAGATAGGGTTTCACTTGTGTGGTAGCCTAACCCCCAGCAAGCTGGGGGTTAGGCAACCACAACTTGCTTACATGTTTAATCCAAATTGTCGTCATGTTTGGCATATGCTCCGATATTTGCATGCAGAAAGGAGACTATCGTAAATTTTATGACATCTCAAACAAGAAAGAGCTAGGAACGGGCATGACAGGAGCTGTATTTAAGGTATATCCACTACTATTTAAAGCTAGTCTTGTTGAAACTTGTACAACATGTAAAAGGGTCCCTTCGATTGACAACGAATGACGGAATGTCGACAGACTTTAACTTGTTTGCTGGTAGGCAACGGCAAAAGATACAGGGTATCCTGTTGCCATCAAATCAATCAACAAGATGGCGGTGAAGGCAGCATTACTAGAAGACATGAAGACGGAGATCAAATTACTATCGCGGGTTTGCTAATAATAATAAATGTCTGGTGGTTACAAATATTTTTTTAACTACTTTTCGGAATACGTGGTGACAATGATGAGTCGATTCTACTTTCATCAATTGTTTCCAAATGTCTTTTTGTGGAATACATGGTTGCAATGTCGACTCGATTCATATTCAATTTTCAAGATGATAATATAATTCCTTTGGTAAAATAGCTGGACCACCCAAATATCATAAAGATTTTTGAAGCTTTTGAAGACGACAACACCATTACATTGTGCATGGAAATCTGTTCTGGAGGAGATTTGCTTGACAATCTGACGGCTATTGAACAGTATGACGAAAATGTAAGTCGAAAACCTTCTTTTTTTTTTTTGCGCAGCTCACGGTGAGAATTTTTGTTTGCGAAAATAGCATTGTCTTTATGTCTAAACATTTCTAAACTGGATTATTGTCTAGATTGCTGCCAATCTTTTTCGTCAAATGGTGTTGGCTGTTGGCTACTGCCACCGTATGGGCGTTTCTCATCGCGATCTTAAGTACGCTTGTCCTGTTTCTAGATAAAGATTGGAAAGTCAATATATTGTAGCGCTCAGAAATTTCAGATGTACCTGCGCAAGCGAATTATCTGTTACTATCATACAATACAGGCTTGAAAACTTTTTATTTGAAACTCGAGAAGAAGGAGCTCACTTAAAGTTGATTGATTTCAGTTTGAGTGCGTATTGCTTGGTGGAGAAACTACTGCTGTAGAAGTTATTACAAACTCGTCTGGTTAATTCAACGTGTAGGCTACACAAAATATGGTGACACCGTTGGCAAGCACCGTAACAACGGATTGACTGGGACCGCGTATTACATGGCACCAGAAGTGTTAGATCGTAAAGTTGACGATTACCAGGTAACTGTATGATGCTTTTCGTCCAAATGAGGTCCACAATTTTTGTAGAGATGAACATATGAAAATAAATTTTTGTCCGCATCAATAATGGGAGCTTCTTCATGCGAATGTACATACTTCAGGCTGCAGATGTGTGGAGCTTAGGTGTTATCCTGTTTATGTTGCTGACTGGCCTGCCACCTTTTAATGGTAATTTATCGTCACTATACCCCGTAAAATCAGACCCACATTTTGATGCCAACTAAACTCAGGCACCAACGTTTTACATGTGAAACATGCAATCGAAACAAACGACATCTATTGGGCCGAGGCCGACTGGGACACAAAACCTGATGCCAAAAAGCTCATACAATCGATTTTGGTAAAAAACCCCAAACAACGTCCTTCTTGTGATCAAATCCTTTCACACATGTGGATAAGTAAGCACATGAAAGATAAGGGAAGTAAAATATCAGCCAAAGTTTTGGATTCTATACGAAAATATGGGAACATGCAGAAATTGAAAAAAACGGCGGTTCAAGTTGTTGCGATGCGACTACCGCCCAATGAGATTGAATCCTTACGAAAAGCATTCCTAGATTTTGACGAGGATAATAGTGGAACTATTAGCGTAGATGAGTTTCAAAAGGGCATGCAAAAAATAGGTCTTGCATCTGATGATATTAAAGCCCTTTTTGCAAAAATTGATACGGACTCGACAGGACTTATTTCGTATTCTGAGTTTATTGCCGCGGCTGTTTTGAATTCCGAGATACTTTCTGTCAGCCGATTAGCTCGCGCTTTCGAAGGACTAGATCCAGATGGCTCTGGATTCATCGAGTTGGCTGAACTGCATGGAATCCTTGTCGGATTTACTGAAGAGCAAACGAAAGAAATTATTAGCAAATGTGAGGAAGGCTCCAGTTCCGTCGATGGAAAAATTGGCAAGGATGAATTTCTTGAACTTGTTCGTGATGTGATCGTGTAGACGTTTGGCTATACCATAGATCGTAAGACCATGCGATATTTGTTCCTACAGTATGGCACCCCTTATTTGACTTTTGGTCAGCACTCAAAGTTGTGCGTACGAACATTTTTATTTTTATTGACGATAAGTTATAAATGGTGTGTGTGTGTAGGCTACCAAAACATTTGACATCGGTACTAAGTGACTCTACAGTTTTACTTTATCTGCTCCAACTGTTATACAGTTGGAGATGTTGGAGATGAAAAATAACCGGCTCACTATAAGTGAGCTGGTTATTTTTTATCCCTTATATACGGTACATGTAGACTAGCATGTAGATGAAACGGTTACATGTATGTATGTGCCAAAACGTGAACAAACGCCATTGTTGAGGAGTTGAGCTTGTGTGTGTCTGTGTGTGTGTATGTGTGTATGTGTGTGTGTATGTGTATGTGTATGTGTGTGTGTATGTGTATGTGTGTGTGTATGTGTATGTGAGTATGTGTGTGAGTGTGTGTACCCTATCCCCTTAACGACATTTATCTTGAGTTCATGATAGGGGCGACTTGCCTCTCTTTCGAGGGGTTTCCTTCCGACCCGAAATTTTGAAATTTGAAGGGGTGAAAATCATGGCTCTTGTTATCGGAAATACTAAAATAACTAAAGCACCCCCTAGATGAGTAAACTACAGTAGTAGTACTATCAGTACTAACTGTATGGAAGAGGTCAAAATCCTAGATGGATTTTATGAATTAATAGTTTTATTATTATTAATTTTTAAGAAGTAAGGTCAACTAGATCTATCTTCTTAGTGGGACCAGCAATTTCTATTACATCCTAGCCTTCATCACTGGAACTATCCTCAATGGAGGGGCTAGCAGGGCTATCTGGATCGTCTTCGTCATTGGAACTAAAAAGAGTCATTCCCATCCTGGCTGGTGGGTCTATTTGCATCTTGCACAAGCCAATGATGGTTTTTTCTTTTAGTGGCGATAGCCTCACCGTAGGTACCCTGGGGATCTACGGTACCCTAACTGGATAATTTGGAAGGAAAAGAATTATTATTTGAAGACATATGCCTTGGGTATACCTCGCGGGTAGAAATTACTTAGTAGGATATAATGTCCGGAAATGCTACTAATGTACTGTATTAGGATATATTCGTTACTTGCACGAAAGTATATTTCATTAAAATTAACCAGAAGGTTATTTGCGTGGTATTTCAGTTTTTTATTTTAAAACAAAACACATTAATACATTAAAATATAATGTAATAATGTAATAGAAAATTTTAGGTATTTAGATCATAATTTTAGGTATTTAACATCATGATTTTAGGAGTCTATGTAAACTGAAAACTCCTGACTGTGACAGTGCTGTTTCCAAAAAGTCCTCTGACCCCCAGGAATTCCTATAATCCTGGGCGAACAAATCAATCCTCACACGAAAATAGGAATTCCTGTACTGTAAAATCAGTAAACCTGGAATTCCAAAATCAAAACCGTTTGTCCATCGTTGAGTTGCACTATCGATCTATCTATCGACAGTGCCTACAAATATACAAACATACAAACATACACATACGTATATCTGCCTGCATATCTTCCGACTAGTGCCACATATTGGCCCGATAGTGCTTGTAGGACCTTCCCTGGGTCGGGTCAGGGGATAGAGAGTGGGCAACAGTAGCTCGTGTTGTTGGTTTGGAGAAACACAATAGAGTATAGTATTACATAGGTAGTATCGTCTGCTACGATGGCAAAGCCGAAAATCATAGTCACATCTGAATACTTGGATGCATTTGATCGAGAGTACCAACGGCAATGCGCGCAACTGAGCACGGTTCCTAGTGAGGGTCTTGAAAAGTTACTCGTCAGAGCGAGAGCCAATCCTAGGCAGTTGAAACTGATCAAGTGAGTGTGTGTGTGTGTGTGTGTGTGTGTGGGTGGGTGTGAGACCGTAGTTTGTTTCAAGAAATTACATTATTTTTCGGCTAAAAAGTTTTAAATCGGGCCTGTTTTTCAGGTTGCAAAATCACGCCTTGAACGATCTTCAACTTAAAGCACTGGCTGCTACACTCAAACGGTTTTACATTATTCGTGAATTGAATTTAAGTAATAATCGGATCACAGACCAGGTTTATAACGCTTTCAATTTGAAATAATTTTAAGAAATTATTCCTGAATAGCTTACATCACTAGAGTTGCAGATGAAATAACTCATCTTGTATTGTGCTTCAGGGGCTAATGCATTTGTTGGAGACTATGAGAGCGCAACTCACTCGAAATCCACATCCCGAGAAGGAGTCTTATATTCTTTGCAAGGTGTTCCTACGTTTTGTTGAAGTATGTGTATAGATTAGAACACAAGAATAAGTGCCAACTTGTGATAGGTAAATGTGAGACGCAATGCAATAAAGAATCGAAAATTATTAACAGAATTGCGCCAATTGGAGAAGCAAGCGCAATGCCGTCAATGTGAAGTAAGCATATCCAGTTCAGGAAATTGAAAGCAATGAATTCAATAAATGTATTTCGGAAATGTAGATGGTGGCCATACATGTTTTCGAGGAACTGTGTGATACAGATGGTCATCTTTCAGAACGTTTGTATCGAGTAGCGCTGAAGCGAACTGGTGCCGCTAATTACGTGCATCGTGGCAAACCAAAAGTAACAAACCAAGCAATTTATAAACTTCATTACACGTGTGTGAGCACATGCATTTTATGCCTTCAAATTACAAACATAGCTAAATGATATGGGCTTTATCGACGAAGATATCTTCATGTCTGCTGTGCTACCTGGTTTGTACATATGGGTGTTCGCGGTTGTTTCCTTGTCATGGAAATACTTAGAATTTTTATTCGAATGAACTGACAAATTCAATTTTGGAACTAATAGCTCTGCTAAAACGGAGTAAGTTGACGCAAGTTGCAGATACTCTACCTCCGTGCAACCCGCGCAACAAAAAAAGGAAAAAAATGTAATGTTATCTGTGAACTTAAAAGTTGGCATTCTTATTCGATGTTTTGTTGTTGTTCAATGGTGCCATATCCTATGTCAGGTTTACAAACAAAAATTTTGTAGAATCCAAAGTTAAGGATCGCAATAAGGTCGGTTATGAATCAAAATTCAAAATGAAGGATGGCATCATACTTTATTTGAAAAATAATACGTTCTCGTGTCCTCGACCCCCTAGACACATTTCAAATTATTGCATGCACCTTTACAGCAAAACAAATTAATATCTCGAGTATTTGTCGAAGACGAATCGCAATCTGCTTCAATAGATGACGTTGATGAAATCAAAGCAAATGATATTGCCGAAACTAGTCCTGAAGAAACCCGGTCTAATATCCAAACAGCAAATGCCGATGAGCGTAAAGTCGACCAAGAAGAATCTCCACAAAACTTTGCAGGTCGTGAAAAAATTACAACACTTTAAATATCTCACAACCTGCGCAGGCTGGAATGTACTATACTAATTTTATATCGTTTGCTCATAGACGAGGAAGGGCATGCATTAGAGCAAACTGCATCGCAAAATACAAAAGTTTATCCGTCTGCAGCTACTGATGTGGAAGAGATTTCTTCATTGCAGAATCTAGCAGACACGGAATCAGCAAAAATAGAATTGAAGGGTGATACTCAACTCGTTGTGAGGAGCGATACGCTGAATTCATCGAGCCACAAACCTGGACTTGAATCTGAGAATATTGATGTATATGCGAATGCCAAACTCTATGGTGTATTTTCAGGACGTAATGTGGAACAATCATCTACGAATCGGATGGAAAACCTTTCTTCGCCGACTGCTCAGATTATTTTGAGTGGAAGTGATTCAATTGATTCATATCCAGTTTTTGAAGATACATGGATATATTGTGCTGTTCTGGTTGTATCTATGAAGGAGTCGCAAAACGAAAGTCCTATTGCAGGCCCATCCCGCTGGAACGCTTCCACGCGTGTGGCATTGGCAAATAAATTAAAGGATCGAGCACAGTCTTCAACAGACGAAAAATATACTGTCAAGATGACACTGTGTGAACAAACACATACAACTCAGGTTTTTGGAGAGAAGGTTCAGATGCGATTTCATTGCGGTCAAGAACAATTTTCACGAGCCTCACTTACTCTACATGGACAGATTCTTGCCGGGGTGCGTCAGCATAAAGGTTATTTTGAGGCAAATGTTCGACCCATTGTAATGAGACTGCTAAAAGAGCTCAATACACACACTGCAAGCAAGCAATCAACAAGTATCAAACAAACAGACAATGGGTCAGATACGGAAATTCGGCGCTTCCCAATTGCACACGGTTCTGAAACCATGGATGTCGGTACTGTTGAGATAGAATTTCGAGTGGTTCAGATGAGCCAGGAGACTCCCCCTAGGACCGGTTTTGGTGCAATTATGCGGCCGATTGACAGTGCTGAATCTGACGGTGGCAACAGTACTGATGATGAACAAGTTGCAATGCCAATCGAGGTGAGTTATTCTTCAAAAAAAATTTCCTCCATCGAACAGATCGAGGATTATTCCACTATTTCATGGGGACTGGTACAGTCATTAAACCTACAAAACAACGAGTTTATGGAGATTTCTCCCCTTACGTTTCGGCTGCCAATCACACACCATCTACGAGATATAGATTTGTCGCACAACAACATCAAGGCTTTGGCACTTGATGCATTTGCGTCCTGTCCTCGATTGGAGACACTTGATTTGTCGAACAATGATATTTCTCGCATTGGCGATGGCTTGTTGCTATCTGAGCACAATGGCAGTTCAAGTTCTACACATGCAATTCAAACGAAAGCACTCCGACACCTCACATCTTTGAATTTGTCGAATAATCGGCTCCAAAATATTCGGGGGCTGGAATCTCTTCGAAGTGTACGGACTCTGAATCTATCCTCCAACCGACTAGCAAATCTGATGGCGGTTAGATTGTTATCCTTAAATACAGCGTTAACACATTTATGGCTGCTTGAGAACCCCTTGGCCAGCCGACGGTACAGAGCACAAGTATCAAGTTTATTGCCATTTTTACAAGTACTTGATGACAAGGAAACGCCGCGTAACACAATGAAAATGAGAGCAGCTGCTTCTGCAGCGCAATCGCAGTCGCTAATAAATAAAAATGCAAGAGACAACCCCTGTTTTACAACGGTATCAAACAGAATAAATAATATTAGTGCTGAAAGTATTAGCTCCATCAATATACAAAGCACAAGACGGTTGCCCCAAAGGTATGCAAACAGTGCTTCGTTTCAAGGTACGAGACCTGCTAGAACATTGTCTACGACGACAAAACGCCTAGGTCGCGATTCGTATTCGAATTCAACGATTCGAAACACTGAGGCAATGAGACGATTGCTAAGGCCGAGTGGTATCAGCAAAAGATGTCATCAACTTCGTTCAAGCAAAGGCGCTCGCTGGATCTCGATTAGAGTTCGAAGCGCACAGAACATTTACAATGCTGACGGACATGCAGCAGATCCATACATTACACTAAGACACAGGAAAATAATTCGACAGACAGATACACAACATGGCGTTATAAACCCTTCTTGGGAAAGCAGTTCTGCCTTGCACAATTCAGCGCCGAATATCAGTATGTCTCCTATACTGACTTTACAAGTAAAACCAACCGACAAAACCTTCAACCTTGAGGTTACAGCTTGGGACGAAGATCGGCGCCGGGGTGATGTTATGTTAGGTCGAACCATAGTCCAGGTTTGTTTCCAAAATGTTATGTTCATATAGTATAATCGTGCGGCTGAATTGAATCACATTTTTTTTTTGAGCAATCAAATTGATGTAGGTATCATTTGAAACCTCATTTTCTAAAAATAAAATGTATGTGTAGGTCATGCCTTTGGTGCGTAAGATCGATCAAATAAAGTTTAGAGTCACGAAGCGAATTACTGAACGTGTTCGATTGCGCGCCGCACACGATCAAAAAATTGCTTCAACTGTCACGATCTCTTTGTCGCTCGGTGAGACCGTTTTAGAGTCCAAAAAAACGCATATAACTTCCTCCAATAATTCGAAGGTCCGACAAAATAAAAAAATGGAGTGGCTTAGCAAAAATACGAAATCCAGTCGCAATAAACTGACACGGTCTGATCGCCGTATTGTCAAGAAAACCGCATTTGGTTCAACTTTTAAAAGGGACATGCAAAACCCACCCAAAAAGATTGTTGTAGTACCACCTCGGCCACCGCACATGACCATTCGACGAAAGCAATCGGATACTCAAATCAAAAAAACGAGGCCCGCATGGGGTGCCGGCAACGGAAAAGAACACAAAATTACAACAATGGACCAAACATTGAGAAAGTTAGTGAGCTCGCATGCTCTTGCAGCTATGCGTCAGAAGCGGGAACTTTCACAGGTTTCAGATGAATTGGAGCGGACAAAGCAGGAATTAGCGTTTATCCTATCGCAGCAACATGGAGGCTCAACTAAAATAACAGGTGCTCGTTTGAATTCTTCTGGCATTTCAGTTCAGCATTCTGCTGTTATAAAATCAGAATCAAACCCGAACAAGGGCAATTCGAAGAGAAAGAAAATAAATGTCGATAAAGGAGTCAAAACGAGTCAAAGTCGGATCCCAATCAATCGAGAGAACGCAAAGACTCCAAAGTCAGTCAAAGTTGTTCTTGGCCATCGCTTACAAAGTTGGATGCAGGATATTAGAGAAGAGGAGCGAACCGCTCAAATTGCTTTGAAAGTTTTGATGCGCATGGCTGATGAAGGCAAGCATGAACGTGACCATTTAAACGCAATGGAAAATAGTATGCGTGACTGCGGCATGTTTTCTCAAATGCATGTACCGCGGTACATTGAGACTGCGATCGATGGGGATAGTAGAGCAAAACGTGCAGTGACAAAGCTTGTTAGAAATATTTCAAAGGTCCGTATTGAGATACAACAGATGATTGGTTTGCTTCGTGACAATGAACCGAACGATCTTGCAATCACGTCTTATTTGAAAAGAATTCGGGGTGCAGGCTTTGGCCGCAAACTGATGCAAACAACTGTAGAGCAGGACAAAGAGAATGAGTTGACTTCTACCCAACTGACAATAGCCGATGATGATAGTTTAGATAATGCGTCTAGTCCCGCAACCGGCTTATACGAGGTTTTTCAGCGAAGGCGCAACCTGCTTTCAAAATATGAGGTTTGCAAACAGAGATCCAAAAGTATACAAGTTATTAAAACCTTAGCGTCTATTTGATATATCGCCACACGCGAAATTTTCATTGAAGTTTACAAATGTACCATAGGGAATTGAAGATAGTACTGAGGAGGAGCAGGAAGAACTTGATGAGGAAGAAGAGGAGCAAGAAAGCTTTGA
>JACLAD010000422.1_pt1 | contig 10201 bp, 13 predicted proteins | sample 8027901 | NCBI WGS metagenome assembly JACLAD01 (sample SAMN15725071, study PRJNA655200) | protist metagenome | isolation source: fluorescence activated cell sorting (FACS) single amplified genomes of... | place: Spain: Blaines Bay Microbial Observatory, Mediterranean Sea | collected 2016-07-05
AAATGCTAAGTCCAGAACTGCTTTTGCGCATAAAGTTTGAACATCAGATAGTATACTACTAGTAAGTACTTTTATCGTTAAGGCAGAGTAGATAGACTCCTATCGACTTCCACTAGCATAAGCATACCGTATCTTACGACACGAGTGTCATCTAACTTCATGTGGAAAGTAGAGAATGAATGAACATGACAAGTGCATGTCGGAATTAAGTGATTTCAACCATAGACTATGATATTTAACAAGTTGAATGATTATCCATGCTACCATCCAGCTCAACCGTTTCACTTCAAAATATGATATACAAGCGTTTTATGCAAGTGTAAAGCGTTGGTCTTTTCAAACCATATTTTGATTGTTTTCAGAATAACGATCGATAAAAGATTCTTAGATTTACAGCTCTTGTGTTCTTTTCCGTTTCCGTTTCCGTTTCCGTTTTGGATTTACTTTTTGGTTGGAATTTCTTCCAATGCCATGCTAAAATAACAGGTTAGAATGATATGCTACAGAAAATTCAAATTTTAATATTTTCGGAACAATACCTTTTGGTTAGTTTTTGATAGTATAAATTCAGATAGCCGACGTATAATTCGCTTTCGATTTATCAAATATTTCTAGTCGCATTGGAAACAAGTGTGATAAGCATAAATGGTTCTACTTCATATACATGTTGGTCACTTACCAAACTCCAAATTTCGCCTTGTTGGGTAGCCTTTCCCATTCGATCTATATCCTGAGACCAATCATAGCTTATTTTGACATACACTATACATATGCTATATATGAACCTCGACTTCCGTTGTTGGATACTTTTGAAAAAATCTTTCGATAATCCTGTAACAACATTGAAGAAATGTCAAATACAGTAGAATGAGTGAGTGCTACTGTACTACCATTCTACTGAATGGTGGAAAATATGTATACACAAAAATGTAGTACGGGTACCGAAAAATATCTCGAAAATTCCGGAGGTCTGAAGCGCCTTTCACACATTGCCCAATAAGAGCACTTGCCAGAGGCCTGGAAATGCATCAAAGCATGAAACGTATTCATAGAAAATGGACGAATATGTCCTCACTTTAATTCCTTTTGACAATTTTTGAAATCTTGACGACTCATATATCTAACTTGCATGAATGCAACGACCCTACAAAAACATGTTTCATGCATGAATGCGAGCGGAATTGAATAAGGATTAACTTAAACTTGAAACCAGGAAGACTTGCTAAATGCCCAGACAAATGTCTGTGGAGTTTCTGAGTTAAATAACTCAGAAATTCCTGATAGTACCGTTCGAAGTGGTCCAAATTATCACGCACGCAAATTTCTGGAGAACGAAATCCTATTGCCTGGAGAATTCTGGATTTCAAAAAATAGAGCAAAGAAAATTATAAACATCTAGCAACAGTAGTACAAAAAGAAAGTAACATTAAACGCAAATCAAACAAATACTACCAACCTGACACGATCCTTATAGAACTTGTCCACATTGGCAGATCTCAGCGCACTAATTGAGAATTTAAGTTGATTGCAAAACATGCATGTGACTGTCAAAACTTCTATAGCAACCACAGCAATTTATATTATCCGGGAAAGTCGAGCAAATGATTGCAATAGAACTCACGGCATCTTTAATTGCACACAATCGTAGTCATTTTTATCCGGTACAAAGCCATGATACTTGAAATAAATTTTGTTATCATTGTCGCCATAAGTCTCGAAAACCTTTGAAAAAGAGAGGGACCGTAAGTTTGAAGTTGTGAAATAAGTGCTAATTATTGGCACAAAATAGCAAGGGTATTAAAATACACCTGTCCCCCTTTAGCACATTTCCTGTCTGCAATAACTTGCAATCGATCTTGCTATATTTGGTGACCACAGTATGGTTAAACATTGCGGGTTTTTTCCAGACTTATCTAAATTTGATTTGATATTAAATTTCACGTAGAGTATTTTGAACCTGAACCCGATGATGAGCAAGAAAAAAATCGCCTCTGACTTCCGGTTCCGAGTCATAACTATACAAAAAAAACATACAAAGTGATTCAAATTGAAAATAGATTGCGGAATACATCCAAACTTACATCTGAGATGGATGAGGTTCATGATTGAAAAAGTCAGCCATGGGTGCCAAGTACTACATCACCAAAAATTACAAGAAAACCCCGATTTTTTTTGTATTCTTGCAATTTGGAACCTGTTTTCCGCGCAGGTGCCACGCTCGAGACTCGATCATATGCCGTGCCCAACTAGATTATTTCATAAAGTTTGCATGGACCTCAAAAAAATCTTGGTTCACAAGTTCTCAAGCTATAAACAATGATCAAACCTATACTGATCGAAAGAACAACAGCCTTCATGGAATACATCCCGATATTTGTAAATTACGTCGTTCATGACATTGTTGTAATTGCGGCGATATTCGACTTGTGTCTAAGTGAGTATTATTCATATTCGATTAATAGCAGTGATAGGGGCACAGGTACGTGCGCCAGACGAAGTAATCAAGCGAGTAATAAGAATATTTTGGAGTGATGAAATACTGCTTATATAGATCAAAACAGAGTAAATGCAAATGGTAGGACTATAAATCTCATTGTCATGACGAAAGCTTGGGTGAATCTATGAAAATGGATGAGAGGAACTAACAAACCCGTCGCACTTCTTCCTGCAGCTCATCCCCCTCAAGCCACTCGAGTTCCTTGAAGTTATATATGGTACAAAGTATACTAATCTGAATATAATATTTTGCAAACAATTCTATTAAGAGTAATGCGTGATTTATTACCTGTTCAGTGAAAAATGTGGGACTGTTGAAAGATGTTGGCATCACATCTAACCAGGGTTTATAAGGAGACGATGGGTCACTGTTCACGCACAAGTTGGACTTAGCCATACGTTCATACATATATTGACAACAGTTTCACAACATGTCATATTCATATATTCAACCAACTATATCGATCTAGTGATTATTGCCATCAAGCAAAACATTGGTGAGATTTTGCGAGCCGTCCGCAGAAAATAAATACGAACCTTCGATGTTGAAGAATAAAGAAGGCGAGTTTGTCTGTATCGGTTCGAATCTTTGTATACACGGCATGATCCTTGAAATTCTGCATAATCAAGAAAACATATAGCTAACGCGAAGTTGTTTATTTTCCGAAATTTAATACATGCTTTGGATTGCCAAGATTTAGCGAACTTGCTCATGCATATGTAAACTTAACCTCGATCGTATTGAGGCAGACTGTGAAATTCAAGGGAATTTCAAGAAGCACTTCGTCCTTCGTTTTTGAATTGAAAGTATTTATAGTTTCTTCAATTCAACATGTATTGAGAACCGTAAAACTTACTTCCTCGATGTCTCGAAGAGCATAGACGCCACGACCCATACCAACTGTTGACCTAATCTCCACTTGATTTATCCCTTTCGATTTTGCTGAATCATTAGGCCAAATTTCATCGAACCACGTGTTGAATGCAATATTTTTTTCGCCAGTTTCGTCAAACTCGGTGTTCTTCGCAAGGAATGGCATTATCTCGACTGCAAACATTGTGATCAACAACAAAAGCGCTGTCATTCTTTTTGTGCCAACCAAAAGTTTAATTTTAAAATCCAGGAAATAGATGTCGTCGAACAACAACCCTCTCTTGAGTAAAGTATCGAATGCAATCGAATCAGAATCGTTTGAAATTGCCGAAAAACTTTGCCGTCAGGTGCAGATTGTGTTTTCTCATCGTTGTTTCTTTGTTATCAAAGTGCGCTTAAAAAACACACAGATATTGGATACCAACGCGAGTTGTTTTGATGCGTTGCTTTTCATGGGGCGAATTTTTTACTTGAAGGTACTGAATATGCAATATAAATCAAAAGGGTTCAGCCAGGATTTGAATCGACTTACACAATCACCAATCGTTACATCTAACATATGCATTCATATTTTTTTCTGCAGGGTGGATCACAAAATGAGAGTGAGCACTGGTACCACGGTTTGTATCAGAAGTTGTTATGTCTTGAAAACATGATCTTTAGGATTATTTTAATTCGTATAAATCCCCTTGCTCATATCCTTGTCAAACTTTAAATTCAATACAGCGAGTATTGAAGTACGACCCGAACACCCTTTTGGCTGGGAGGGTTTGCTCAAAGTCTACATCGCCGATACAAATAGTAGTGATATTTTGATCTGTGAAAAGAAGCTGCGAGTGCTCCGAAAACTTGTACGAATTTTTTCAAAATTAAAGAAACCTAAAAAGGTCTCTTTCGAAATAGTTATATGCCTTTCAAAATCACGTTACTGTAATAACTATTCGTCTGCAACAACAGATATGTTTATACAAACAGATGCTCGTTACCAATCTTCGAATTTCAAAGCTGTGGGAAGAGGCAAATTCAATCATTGAAGGTCAGGACATCGTTTTGGTAGCATGTGCATAGTAGCCTAGAATAAAACTCGAATTTGTCACTATTTCATCAACTATTTTCAGATGTTCTCATACGCGTCGGGAATCCAACCATGGGAACGTCACGCAAGCGAGCTCAAAACTTGCTTTTTATGTTGCAAGAACAAGTCAAGATTGCACAAGTAAATTTTATTTTTGGTCATCGTCTATATTAACAATTTACTTTTTATGATCATCAAAGAAAAAATTTATCCCACCTTGCAAATATGACGATTTTAGGATCGTTTACAAGATGATTACGATGTGAATATCTGGCAGCCATGGGCTGTTCCAGATAATGTTTTGCCTTCAGCATTACCTATAACAAAAAGGCTGCTGAGCAGTCTGAACAAGATTTGCGAACTTAGAGATTTGAAAATCATCAGCGACAGCAAAGACTATCTCGATATTGACAGATTCATGGGTGCCCTCTTACAACTTCGGGTTTGTTTGACAGGAATTCTTAATCAAGATCAGCGAAAAGCTCGAATCGCTCTTGAACAATGGATAGCAGAAGTGCCATATGGAACAACACGGACTGCTATCCTTCTTGTCATCTTTGGAGAGGAGGACGTTGCTCCACTTTCCTTTGTGGAGGTCAGTAAATTCATACTTTAAATGATAGCAACATTTATTGGATACTTTATATCTCGCCCCCCACAAAAATATGTAGATGAATAATCTTGCTCGAGCAGCATTAGACAAAAGTCCATTTTTATTTAGTTCATGGAACGTAATCATGAACGTCCGTCAGTTAACCCCCCCCTCAGCTAGTATCTGCTTTAAAGTTCTTGCACAAACCCCGACACCATTCCAAACATCGCTTCATATCCAGCTTGCCACGCACTATGCCGAAAACAAACGAGACTTGAAAGCTGCTGAGATTGAACTCAATCTTGCACGACGTAGTTTGACAATCCGAAAGCGTGTTGTCGGTGGAAATATTCAGGCTCTAGAGTACTGGTTGAGATTTTGTCAAGCTGAGATTCTTCGTATAAAATTTCAGGTTTCTAAAGCTCGAAAGTTGTACATTGGGTTGCACCAAAAATTTGAAATAATTCAGGACAATAACACTCTATCATATCGTGATAATCTGGAATTGTCGCCACTTTTTGAATGGATTGCAAGTTTATCTGCACAACGACTTGTGGATCTTGCATTATGTGATGGCCATGTTGACAAAGCTGAATATTATTTCAAAATCTTTCGAAAAACTTTCCAGCATAGAAAGTCAAATGAAATTATGAATGAGTGGATACCGTCTACTCAGGGTTGGATTCATTTTCTTCATGCAAAAGTAGAAAACCAACAAGGTAAAAAAAATGAGCTAATGGTACAAGCTGAATTAAACACAAAAAAAAGTATAGCTGCAAGTCCAACTTCATCAGTATGTCTTTGCCGTATGGGGCAAATACTTTGGGAAAAGGCTTACAAACATCGAACTGACAAAGCTCAAGGATGTTTTAATTACTGGCTTCAAGCTGTTAAATCTGACAATCAGAATTCAGATGCTTTTGCTTGTATTGGACGATATTACATGGTCTTCATAACTAAATCAACTTAGTCAACATGAAACCTGTTCAAAGTTTTTGTTGTTGAATATTTACTACATATAAACATGCATAGGATGTTGGAAGGGATTTTAATCGTGCTTATAGTTGCTATGCAAAAGCATTGTCGATAGATCTACATTCTATGATCGGTCATGCAGCTGTCAATTTTAAGCGGCTAATCAATGGTACGATAAGTTCGATACGGAAATTCCACAACATGGATAGGAATGCGAACGTAAAAGCGTTGAATATCTATGCTTCAAGTTTGCTTGCTGCCGAAACGTCAATACGGTATTATCTTTACTACCATTTATTTTAAGTGTGCCCATTTGTTTACACATGCTTGAAGTTCAATTCTAGAGAGGCAGCCCCTCTGTTTATGGCTGTGGTTATACCTTGGACGGTTGCACATCTCCAGCTTCGAATGCCAGCGTATGCTAGAATCAGCAGGTACTTTAATATCCTTCTTGGCCTATACTGCATGGTCAAACTCGTTTATTGAAATACTTAGAAACTACACAGCAAGATGCAGATGGTAGTGATGAAGTTGATTATGATGCTGGTCAGATCGTACACTCGAAAGCTATGGAATGTTGCATTGGAAATGCAATTGACTGCTTCCGGAATGGGTTGCGTATATGTATGCGAGAAAGTACAAAACATGAAAAAATTATTGTTCCAACAGAAGTAAGCAGAGACAATATTTTGGGTGAATTGTGGTATGCGTTGGGTTGCGCTTACGTACAGGCGCATCGACTTACAGCGGGATACAAAGCGTTCGAAAATGCTGCTAAATTTGTTCCACGGTAATTTTGGCCCATTCACCTTGTATTGTAAATAAGTCTGATGTGCAAAAGCACCTATATTGCCAATACACCTCAAAAACAAAGGCCTGATTGAATGTCATTAGGTCTGTGATTGTTCTTGAACGTTTGGCTGAAACTGAGCGCTTGCTAAAGCTTTATCAGCAGAGCGAGGATCATTTTGTTGCAGTTTGTGCTTCGTGTCCTCTTTTTATCTTGCCCAAATACGGGCTTGGAAAAGTCTTGTTGGCACGGGCGCAGTTGTGTATTGCACGTGGACAACTTCAAGCTGCAAGAATTTTTCTTAGGAGAGGATTAATTTGTGTTCACCAAATTTTTCAAATCATGTCTACACGTCCAACCCGACCAATTGCTACTCGAAAACTTTTGAACGATCTAGTGTCAGTTGCTGTTTTCATAGAAACAACTGGTTTGAACGCATATATTTCGCAAGTGTTCCAGGAAAACATTGGGCAATCTCAGCACATTTTACAGCTGTCAAAAATGCAGACTAAAATAGATGCTGAAAGATGGTACGATTTGGGTGTTTTGAAATTTAGAATGTGCTTACTAAGCAAAGAGAGATCATTTGCCGAAGCTGCCAAGTTTTTCATGAAAGCGATTCGATTAGCCCCTTTGGACCCTCGATATTGGAATGCACTTGGTGCTACTGCAGAAGCCTTTCACATCCGACAACACTGTATTATCAGGGCACTACAGGTTATAGTGATATATTTACATTTGCTCAGATTTGTAATATCAACGGAATTGGTTTTGAATGTAGCTATTTGGAGACACTGAACATGTCGCCATTGCTTGGTGTAATTTGGGTTTGCTCTACTTGCTGTTAGGGCAGGTGCGGAAATTAGCATACCATTGATTGATTACGACCAGCTTTCACGGTATTTTTCCATGCTATGAATCAAAGAATATGAAAAATTGGGACTACCATAAATTGGCGCACGTAGTGTTAGTAAAATCTCAATGTGTAAATCCTGCGAACGCAATGTGTTGGCTCGGCCATGCACTGGTATGTCATCAAGCTGCACAGTCTAAGCATTTGGCAAAGGGAGTAAGTCAAGTGATTTTTGCACATAAAATACAATCTTTACTTTTTTAATTAAAGACATTTACTTTATGAAGCGATGTTACGAACTCAAGGAGCGACGAAAATCTGCACTTCAATGCGCTGTTGAGGTTCCTCCACCGCCACAAACGCCTTATGGAGCAGTACTCGGACTTGGATTCACTCTTCTCGGGGATGGAAACTTCAGAGATGCATGTAGCACGCTGACACAACTAATACACCAAAATGTTGTAAAGAGAAACGATAGACATCCTCGGTGCAAGGCAATTTTGTGCACACTATTATCACTGGCATTTGGAATGGGATATTATAGACGTATTGAAATAGCTGTAAAGTATGCACACAGGGCTATTAAGGATCTCGAAGACAGGAGACTCTCGTCTCCACTGGTTTGAATTATTAATATGTTCTAATCTCGAGATTATTGAAGGCAGTTTTGTTGATTGCGAACTACTAAATCGTGTGTTTACTTATTCTAATATCGACGTGTGCACAATAATACATCAGTTCAAAAATGTTTTGTTACATTAGAATATGCTGCTCAAAAGGCTGTACGACTGGCTGGACTTTCTCAAGTTCTCGACTCAAAAGATAAATAAACACACGATCTCGCATGCTACAATGAGGTCAGACCGTATGGGTCAAGATGGGATGATATATGCAAGAAAGTATGTACAAGTTGATGCAGATTTAAAGCTTAGCCCTTCAAGCTTTGCTATCACAAGGGACACTTGTTTTTTGGCTGAGTCTGCATATCGCCGGGGCTCTGACTCTGAAATATCTCGTACAATATGTGCATTTGAAAGGTTGCTGACAAGAGGTTGTTCGCATGATATGCCTTCGAGTTTGCAGATTTTAATTGCTAGGCGTTGGGTTGCATTGGAATTACGGTTTCAGGGTAAATCGATCGATCTGGCAATTCAATATCTTATGAAGATGATTGATATCGACGAAGACTGCCTCAATTTTCTGCGGCTTTTGATTATTGATCTACCTTTTCCAAAAAAACACGATATGAAGAGCGGGTCTATTTTGAAAGTTCAAATCTTTTCTAAGTCAATGAATGAAACATTTTTGAATTTTCATGCGGATTGTGCTCGTGCTATGGATACTCTATTCTTAGGAAACTCTGAGGTAGATGCAGCTGGAACTTCAGTCTTTCAAGCCATCAGCTTATTTAATGCTGCTATCGACGATTATATATTATATGGCGACATTCATAATAATAATCGAAAAACGGTTGGTTTTTCTTCACCTCAAAGTCCCAGTATGTTTGATATGCTCAACGCCAAACTTTCGAAAGCTGAACTTTACCAAAGAATTGGGTTGCATAACCTGGCTCTAGATGCTGCAAGTGCGGCAGTTCACCTAGATCCCACTAACTTACAAGCTCGGCTTATCTTAGCGAGGACATATTTCTCTTATGCCATCTTATATTGGCCTTCCAAAGAAGCGCAAAAAATGATCGCTGAAGTTCACAAACAATTGGAGATTTGGTCGTTGCTTAGAAGAGATGCTTGTACAATTATTGAAGAAAAACTGAGCATGATGCACAAAAAAATTTTACTACATTGTAAGCTTTTGTCCCAAGATAATGAGACGATGGTAGTGACAAAGCCGAGTCTTGGAGACCAATTTTCATGGTTATGTTTACGTTCGTATCCGTGCTCTGCACTCAATATAAGAATTGAGCTGTATCAAAAGCAAATTCTTGAAGTCAATCAAATAGATAGTTACTGGCTCATACAAAGTCTACAAGAACTAGCAGCTTTGCAGATTCGGGATGCAGACACATCAGCTGCCGAAAAAACTCTTCAACAAACAATTAAACTACGTGTTGGATTGGATGTTCCAATGCTCCGCTTAGCACTCCTTCACATGAGTTTGGCATTGTCACAAACGGTATATTACATTTGCCATATTGTTTGATTTTATTTCTGTTTAGTATTGCATGCTGCCATTTCAAATAGACAACAGAGGCAACCCGGACAAGTCATTTAAAGTCAGCTCGGGACTGGGTTCATGAGGCAATACAAATACACAGAGGGCAAACACAGTATTTGATTATGGCAATTGTGTGTTGGCATTGCAATGATTTGGTTGCATGTCAGAAATATATAAAATTGCTCAATGCAGTGGCAGAAAATGAATCTTACCATAAGCGAAATGAAAATATGCTTAAAATTGTTTCAAGACTCCGAGATAATATAGCTGATAGCAACTGATATATCTTATTTGAATATCAAAAGAAGTAAAATCTTTCTTCTTGTTCCATCAATAATATAAGATTTGTTTTCAATCGATTATATGTGATC
>JACLAD010016348.1_pt1 | contig 10197 bp, 5 predicted proteins | sample 8027901 | NCBI WGS metagenome assembly JACLAD01 (sample SAMN15725071, study PRJNA655200) | protist metagenome | isolation source: fluorescence activated cell sorting (FACS) single amplified genomes of... | place: Spain: Blaines Bay Microbial Observatory, Mediterranean Sea | collected 2016-07-05
TTTTGTATACCATTCAACTGCTTTTTTGTCATCCTTTGTAACACCTAGACCATATTCATACATACGGCCCATTAAAAATTGTGCCAAACGGTCATCTTTGTTAGTTTTAATATATTTGTTAATTATATTATATCCTTTTTTCTCATCTTTGACAAATTTACCAAGTCCATGTAAGTGACAATATCCTATTGCAAGCTCAAATCCACCATATGCTGATGCTTCAATCATTGTTTGATATTTTAATGACAAGAATAATTTTGAATCTCTAAATTCTGCATGGTTTAATCCGTCTACAAATAATTTACGAGCACCAAGTGACAAATCAACTTCATCATTGAAAGTATTACTATTCGTTTTACGTCGTTTGGTTTTTCTTGATGATCCATTAATGTTTGATAAATTTCTTTTTCCATTGCTATTATTACTACTACTATTATCACAGACAATATTATTATTATTCATTTCTGAAATGGAATCTTTAATTAAATCTGCCAACATTTCAATTTGTTGTGCATTGGTATCTTTTGCTTTTTGTACACGTTTTAATTCCAACTCAAAATTATTCATCTTCTCTCTTGCTTTTTCAAATGCTACTTTAGACTTTTCATATTTATCATATACCTTTTTATGCTCAATATCTATCTGCATGCTTTCCTCTTTTTTTTTCTCCATCATAAGTGATTGACATTTATTTATATCAGAAAGCTGTTTCAATTCGATTTCTTTCTTTTTCGTTATTACTAAAACTTGAGATTTTAAAACATCAAAAGAAGATACAACTTCATCTGTTAAAAGTTCATCGTCTATGGCAATTATCCATTTTTCAAGCTTATTTATAGTCACTAATACTTTGTCACTTGATTCAACAAGATTAGATATCTTTTTGATTACAATGATTAATTCTTCACTTGACAAGGCAGTTATTAATTCTCCAGCTAAATATTTCAAAGACTTTTCCAAATGTTTACCACTTTTATTTTTTTGTTGCCAAGCTGCAATTTGACTTTTCATACTATGGTTTGGGGTCAATACTTTCGTTTTCAGCTTTATTCCTGTCAACGGAGAGGTAGCATTTGTTCCTTTTTGTCTTATCCATTTTGCTATGTCCTTTCTTTCATATGTTTGTCCATCAGAAGCAATAACAGGATCTTTAAAAATATCACCAGAAATGGAGCATATGAAATGTTCGGGTGTTGGTATTGTATTTCCACCAGTATTCTGACTAGTGTTTACTAAAGTCGTCGTCGTTGTTGTTGAGGTCACTAAATTTCTTGTTTGATTTGTTGATGAAGATGATGACATGGTTACAATCAATCAACTAGATACCAAAAAATAAAAACAGAAATTTATACAAACGAACTAACTATAACAATAATACAAAAATATGAAATATGATTCCACGTCTGAATTATTATATACAGTATACAATCGTTTTTCATCAACTATCCAAGATATAGACGACTATCTATTACTATCTATATATCTTACCTGAAACTTTTATTAAATTTAAATTTTCATTCAAAATTCGAAATAATAATAATAGTAAGTAGTAATATTATAGAAATATACACGCCTTGCGCAACAACCTGCGCAACCGAAGGGGATAGCAGGTGCATAGCACTTAGCATGTATACAGCACTTCTTACCGCCGCCTTCGGCGTCGATAAGAAGATGCTTCCGGAGAATCCCTTAAAACACGAAATGAAATTATTGAAATTTGAGCACAACAAGTTTAAAAATACACAAGTAGATGATAAAACTTATTATAATATAATTCATTTAAAAACATAATTTGTACAATATATACACTCAAACGACAAAACATGTGCATTTTACATCATTTTTTTGAACATAATACAACAACAAACCCTCAATTGTTCCTACTGCTGATGTATTATACATATACGATTCTTTTTGGATACAAAATCTCAATCCATCTTTTTGCATCAAATTCTACAACAACTATCAGAACAAAACAAACATTATGCCTCACAACATGAGCTCCACGACAGCAAATTGTACAAACAATTACTGAATATTCAATCATTGAAATAATAACTATTTTTGTTGCATTTCCATCGACCACGATATTCGACTGTACGCACTAATGGTGGTGTCATTAGTAACAGAGGGAAAGACAATTTGCGTATACGGTGTACAGGAACTCGAAAAGATAATGCTGCTGATGAACTTCTTGTTACTACTGTAGGTTCATCATCACTATTATTTTCACCATTATTAATATTATTACTTTCGTTAGTCATACCCCCAAAAGTAATACGGTATATTTACAAGTTACGTTAATTATATCTATTATCTATTTATCATATATTGTTATGCAATATTGTACATTTACAAATAATATTGTTTATATCTAATATTTAATCTCTTATCTATTATTTTATTTTTGTATTTTTTTTTGGTACTAACGTTGTTATGTATTTGAAACCTAACTAATATTCGGAACCAGCTTCCTATACATAAATAGATTAATACTTTCATGTTAAGGTGTGAATTTCACCGAACCCTAACTCTAACCCAGTGGGTTGCAGAAATCCGTAGTATTGACATGTTTTTAAACGTTGCCTATCATCTAGTATACGACAAGCATGGTTGCACAAATCTGTAATATGCGCAACTTTAAGCGCAACCGATGAGTTGCATATATACATGTAGATATCACGGTAGATAGATAAAATATTGTTAAAATAATACTAAATTTAAGTACACCCGATTGGCAACATATAAAAACATGTCAATACTACGGATTTCTGCAACCCATTCCGTGATATTACAGGATTATACTTGTTAGAGGATACTGTTTTTGCTATCTAATGGTATTTGGGTTGCACAAACATATAAGCGGACCCAGACGCAAGTTGCACAAAATTGGAGGTACTTGAGGCCCCTGGGAGGCCTATTCGAGTGTACAAAGCAAGTTTAAGGTTATGTGCATAGGGACGTCATTTAAGGGCTACTTTTAGAGTTCATTTACCATTAGACCTGTAATATCAACAAATTCCGGTTGCGCAACTTTGGTTTCATTCCGTGTATAATATACTAGTAGTAGTTTTTTTAGTTTATATCTCAGCAGGCAGATGAAGGATGAAGAGGTATTATTAGCTTAATTATTTTTTCTGTAATATCCCATTCAAGTACAAATTAATATTGATCTTGATCATTTGATATTGTAGTGGAAAATCGGGTTGCATAATTTGTAATTTGCTGCCAGAAAATGTACACTTAACACTATTCACCATGGGGGAAATATTCATCATGTTTTCTATATTTTCGGATATTTGCTATTTTTTACAAATATATGAAAAATAAAATTGGCATTTTAGAAAACGATATATACATATTTCCCATAATGAATAGTTTTATTTTGTTATTTTGTTAAGTGTACATTTTTTGCACGGTTTGTACATTTACCACACTGGCACACCAGGCGGCACACGTCGTCGTACGAAAAAAAAATAAAAAAAAAAAACAACACAAATTAAAAAAATAGTATAAATATGATGTATGAGTTATAGTATATACGTAAACAAGAAAAGGAATAAACCATCTTCTCATATTGTTATAAATAATAATCAACTGTATAATAATAATAATAATAATAATAATAATAATGCTTCAAGCATTCAAACGGAAAGTCAAACAAAATCCTGCTATAGCGGGTGTGCCCATGTTGTTTTTTGTCGTTGGAAGTACTTTTGGAATTGCAACTTTTCAAGGTGGTAAATATGATAGATGGGACCGTGTAATTAAATCACAAACTGAAACAGAATATAATATAGAAGAAGAATATGAACGTACAATGCGAAAAATGGATATATCAGATTACGAGCCTATACCAATATCAAGGCCGAAAGAGTAAATCGGTGATAGCATCGTTATTTGATGTAAAAAGTGTGTAAAATATGATATGTTAAAAAAAAATAATTCAATATTTTTAAATGGTTTCCCCGTTTAAAGTATTTGTTTGCCGTTACTTCACAAGAGTAAACGTGCGTGTACATCATGGCGTATAATTTCTATATCTTGTGGTGAGAATATATATATATAATTTACTCTAAAATAATAGAGATACATATATATATATATATATATATTTTAATAAAAGTGTATGTGTACATTATTATTTTTTTCTATCTCTCTAGATTATAATTATTTTATTATCTCGATAAACGCGCTCTCGTAAAATCTTATCTCAGCAATTTCTTTCGATATCACTTGATCCTTCTAAAGCACATATTCGGAAACATGATCCAGAAGTGCATTTAGCACAACATTTATTAAATATTGCTTTTTGACATTTTTGTGCTAATCGAGTAGGGCAACATCCTGCTCGGGTCTTTAAAGCATCTTCATACCTTTTTTTTGAACATTTACCTGCTCGTGAAAATGGAAATGACAAATATACAAAGTTTTTCTTGATATTTTCTTTCCAACTACTACGAAGCTCGCGCGTCTTTTGTTCATCAAACACTTGATGATTCACAAGCATATTCCTGATGCTAGAACCATCACCAAGATCATATTTCCATTTACCAGATGATGGATTCAATGCTTCACGTAAATTTCGGGATCCTGCTTCATTATCTACTTCATGTCCAACATCTGCATAAGTATCTACTTCATGTCCAACATCTGCATAAGTACCAAAGGTATCATCACTTGCTCCTGCGGGTTGTGTATCGTCATTATCCATCATATGACTTACTACATATTGTGCAATACCTTTACTTTCCTCTATTACTTCTTGCCCATCCATTTTACACTGAGATTTACAAGCTTGAGCATCACGAAGAAGAACAAAGCATTTTCTTACACAACGATTAAATCCACGATTTACGATTGCTTTAAAGCGATTATGAAAGTCATCGTCAGCATCATCCAGATTTGTAATTTTATGACCTAAATCTACCACTTTGGATCCTACATCTGTGAAACTATCACTACTATGATGACTGTCATACATGGATCCAGAGTTTAATTTCCCTGATGCACAACAAACAATACTAGAGCTGCCTGGGCACTTACTAGTTTGTACGGAACCACTACAACTTCCTGAATATTTATTAAAACAAGTCCCTGCACAAGTGCCACATTTGGAATTAATTAAGCATCCTGCGCCACCACCAAATTTGACACAATTTTGGCATGCATAGTTACTCGGGCATCGACTTGCACATCCTTTGCCACCACCACCTTTTAAACAACTTGAACAAGTAGTAGAAGAAGAACCACTACCACTACCACTACCACTACTACCTTTCTTTGCAATGGTACCAGTACAACATTTATTGCTATAACTACCAGAACAAAGTGATGATCTAAAACCAGTAGAGCAATCATACGCGTTTGAATCTGCACATTTACCACGCGCTGCAGTGCATTTATGGTCTGGGTCAGAACCTGAACCAGAACCTGAACCAGAACATCCACCATATTTTGCAAATTTAGATTTACGATCAGATAATCCATTGGTTCCACCATTAATTACACGGGTAACAGCATATGTATCACAGAAATTACTAACACGTCTTCTTACACGTGTTTTCCAAAAATGCAATGCTACCTTCGCTGCAACTCTTGGATCTTTTGCCCTGTCTGGATTATCCACTAAATTTTCACCAATGGCACGCCCAACATCGATATAATTTGCTCTCCCAGTCAATTGGATGTAGCCACGACCTTTGTAACGTCTTCCATCGCCAGGTTGTGTATTTCCTAAGTCACTACGTCCTTCATAGTCAGCACCAGACGCATATTCTTCCATCGTATTGAAATTATCACATTCATGGGAACATTGTGCCATGAATTGACGTGCCTCTGAACCTCTTAAACCAGCACTATAACATGCATCGATCAATGCTTGTTCACGCTGTTTATTTGGGGAATAACGTTGTATACCTTGCACTTTTCCATTGCTAGAGTCAAAAGCGAATCCAAAATCATCTTCTCCGATACTACGATAGGTAACATCATCACTATCATTTTCGTCAAATAAATTTTCAAATGGATTTACCTGGGTTGGTGGTTTTGGACCATCGTAACCACCATTACCACCATTATTATGAAATGCTTTTTTCATTTCTTGGTAAACATATTTATCAAAATAAACCATAACATCATCCACTCCATTTTCTTTTGTTTTTGGCACTTCTTTCATGACAATTTTATTTCCAGCTGGTAAACCACTTTCCGGATCAGTAACAGTTTGTTGTACAACAACAATATCAGGCGCAACTGAAAATGCCATAGTTGATCTTAATGTAAGGATTTCCAATTTTGATTTCGTATATGGACCAGTAGCAAACAACAAATATTTACATTTTCCAGCCTTGTTGCATTTCATTGTACGTAGGAAAACTGGTGAATTTCCTGTAATCGATTCTTTCAAACCAGCTTTAAAATTTATAAATTCAGCGTTGGATAAACCTAAATCTTTTTGAAACTGTTCTGCATATTCCAGTAAATCTCCTTTTGCTAAACCTTTTATATTACGTAACGATAATTGTTGATTCAAACTATCAATAGCACCATCACGCAAGATAGTTTTCAATACTTTTGAACATTCACCTGTACTATCCAATGACCCTTGCCCAGTACAATCTTTTATTTTTTCTTCAGCAGCATCTGCAGCTGGTTTCAAGTAACTGTCCACAGCAGCAGCTAATCCAGTTGGTGCTGCACGTACAACATTATTTGCAAATATTACAATTGCAATACATGCAAATATTTTCATCCATTGTTTTGTCATTGTTGTTTTTCTTGTTAAATTCTTTATCTATATATATATATTCGTTTATGTTGTGTTTCTTTCTATATATATATATACTTTATTAAACAAAATCAATTTATATTTGCTTCTTTTCTTGCTACTACTCTTCGTTTGTTTGTATGAAACAATTTATATACATTGATGTATGTATGTATAAATAGTTGTTGTTGTTGAGCTCAAATATCGATTTACAATGGTATGTCTATGCTATTATTCAAGAATATTCAGCACAACTCGAAAGATAAAATATTGAATGGAAATAAAGATCTGCTGAAATAATAGATATTTGTACTTACTACGCTACGTAAAAATACACCCTATATATACATCTTACAGCTGAAAATTCTAAGCGAAAAGCTGTATTCGTAATGCTATGTCCATGTTCTGTTTCTTAATGCTACGACTATGCTATGGTTGTTGTTGATAAATAGGTTGAAATATGAACCAGATAGAATACGAAGAGAAGATTTGATTGACTGTAGATTCGTAATGGTATGTCTATGTTCTGTTTCTTAATGCTACGACTATGCTATGGACTTTGTTGTTGAAATAGGTTGCAATAAGTACCAGGTAGAATACAAAGAAGAAGATTTGATTGAATGTAATAATTATTATTGATGGGCGCATCATGGGCACACCACCACAATGAGGAAGAATGTTGTTTTGAAATTAATAATTAATATTTATTTTGTATGAAGTAAAAAATGAAATGAAGATATCAAAGAACAAAAAGAGAGAAAAGAATTTCAATTGTTTTATACATGTAGTAAAAAGTAACAAACAGAAAGATGCCAACATATAAACAACGTGTGGTAACTGCCATGACAGCATTGGCAAATCCTAATGGATCAACACGAAATGAAATCTATACTTATTTATTACAAAATGATGAGCAATTTAGATTTGCTATTAACCGAGGCCGTGATAAAACTGTATATGTAAATCAAGCTTTGCGTGCGTTAGTTATAGATGGTGTTTTAACTCGTACTGTGTCGCCTTGGAAGGCTCGTGCAATAACAGCGCGTTATATATATAAATTTACTCAGGAATATTTAAACACCACACAACCATCGAATACATCTAGTGTCACTGTGGAGAAGACTGTAACGGTCGACGAACAGCTTGCAGAACAACTTGCTGAGGCAGAAAAAAATGGTGCAGTAGTTGATTTATACAGTGATGAGGAAGAACAGGAACAACCAGAAGCAAATGTGACTAGTGATATAAATTCACACGACTTTTTAATATATACAGAAGTGGAATCAATATTGAAAAGTGGTAGTAATGTCAATATTCCCGTTGCTAAATTATATACATATCAAAATGTAAAATCAAAATTGGAAAAGTTTGGCAAGACAAGAACAACATCTTCAGACGGTTCAGGTTCATCTGGCTCTGGTTCTTCTAGTAGTAGTAGTAGTAGTAGTATTTCATCCTCTTCTTCATCAAGAAAGAAAAAATCAAGATCATCATCGTCTACAAAAAGAAAAAAAACTTCTAAGAAAAGAAAAGCTCCTTCGTCTGGTTCTGGAGTATCATCTTTATCAAAAAGATCATCATCTACAAGTAGAACATCAAGAAATAATAATAATAATAATCACCAACAAGCTCAATCATCACAGAATGATGATGATGCGATTACAATAAGAGTCAAAGATCATCGAGGGGAAGAAACATTTTTCAAAATGAAAATGACAACTGAGATGAGTAACGTCTTTAGAGCATATGCTCAACGAAGAGGTGTGCCGCGTAGCAAGCTTTATTTCCTTTTGGACGGCGAGCGTATCAATCACAACGATACACCACGTTCACTTGAATTGGAGGATCAAGATCAAATAAATTGTTTACTTGCACAAACTGGTAGTATAGGCCATTTCAAACAACACTCCATAACATCTCGTGGTGCTCACTTTCTCAATTCATGTCCATTGCCACAAATCGATACATATCCAAAAGAAAATATCGGCAAGTTCAATGCAAATGCAACATTTACATCAGGCTTCAATATCCTTAACACTACGTTATGTAATAAATTAAAAGAATATGCTGATACAAAATACCAAGAATCTCTTGACAAAATTGTTCGTCCAGATGATATCAACAATGGTAAAAATGGTGATTTAAAAATCGATATTGATATGCATTTTCTTGAAACATTAATTGGAAAAAATACTGTTAAAAAAATGTGCCAATTATTCCCTGGAAGTATTGATGAAATAAAAATTCGACGATGTGCTGCACATAAACAATGGATTAAATTTCATTATGATCATTTTACAAATATAACAATGCAAGTTCCATTAAATGATGAAAGTGAATATGTAGGTGGAAAATTAGTATTTGTAAATGGAAATTGTAAAATTAGTGTCCCATCTCGCCCTGCAGGTTCATATACAATTCATGATGATACAATATTACATGGTGTATCAAGACTTGATAGTGGTGTACGATATGGATTATTTTTTTTAGGAAGTTATTAAGAAGAAGTACGAGTTCTGGTACGCGTACATCGAATTAATTAATACGAAGTTTGGAGTTTAGAAAAGGGACGTGTGTGTTTGTGTGTTATAAAAAAATAAGACGTTTTACGCTTCGTATTTTTTATCTAAAGAGATATTCATATCAATACGTATTTTTATGAAAAAACAAATTTTTACACATTAACATTTTACTGTACACTACCCGCCCCTTCTACAAAAACACGCCCACGCACACATCATATTTTTTTCACATCGACTCACGATTTATAACCAACCCTGTATATGCAAATCCTTCCCATGAATGATACGTTTCTAAATCACATCCTTTATATGAATTGATTAAATTTAAACAACTTGTAAAACCAGTAGCAAACGTAGCAGCAGTTTTACTATGATCATATCTTGTATGTATAGTTTCTGGGGAATATATTAATAAATATTCAAGTGGTTCATAATGTCCATTCATTGATGCAAGCATTGTAGGCGTTCTCCCAAAATTACCTAATAATCCTAAATTAGCACCATTACGATGGCAAAAAATTAAATGATTTATATCATTTGTTATCGCTGCATAATGTACAGCTGTAAATCCAAATGAATTTTTATCATTTATATGAAAAAATTGTGAACGTATATCCACTTCGCAATTATCATTAGTTAAACCAAATTTATTTTGTATATTAGGATTATTAATATTATGATTACCATAACCACGATTTTTTTCACATGCTGCTTTATCATCATCATTACTACTTTTTTTCTTGTTTTGTGAATAAAAATATGTATCAGCTAAACTATCATTAATATTATCCAATCCTAACATGATATATACATCTTCCCAATTTTTATCTTTTGCAGCATTAACTAATGGTTTTGATGTACTATATTTTTCTTTCATTTTTTCATATAATGCGGTTAATGCTTTAT
>JACLAD010011665.1_pt1 | contig 10193 bp, 6 predicted proteins | sample 8027901 | NCBI WGS metagenome assembly JACLAD01 (sample SAMN15725071, study PRJNA655200) | protist metagenome | isolation source: fluorescence activated cell sorting (FACS) single amplified genomes of... | place: Spain: Blaines Bay Microbial Observatory, Mediterranean Sea | collected 2016-07-05
GCGTCGTCTTTTTGTTTTTGCCTTCGTTATTCCATTCCTATTATATGTCTTTTTGTTTAGGTTGGTGCAATCGTCCATATAAAGAAAAAATACAAGATTTTTTCTGGAACATTAGTTTCTTGCGTCCGTTTTATGAATTGATAGCAAGTTATCGAATATCGGCAGATTTAGAAGATTTTGAAGATATGCAAACGAAAGCAACTGCAAAACATTTATTGAATGTTACAGATGACTATAAAAGTGAAAGTTATTTAATCTTTAAAGTCTTAGAGACTGCGACGGAGACATTTCCTCAAGTATTCTTAAATTTACTAATTTTAGCGAAATTATGGGATTCGTGGCAAAAAAATACAAATTGGGAAATCGATGTTGCAGATACTCAAGGTAATGCTCAAGATAGTATTTGTACGGATGCAAATATTTTTTTCATTAGTCTATTCGTTAGTTTGTTGCAAGCTGGGATAACCTTGGAAGATTTATTGGAAAGAGATGTTCCCTCAGGTGTCTTTCCAAGTATATTTCCAAATGTGTTACAACATACTAAACTGTGGAAACAAATTTTTTGGACATTAGTCGTTTCGTTGTATTTCATATTAGATCTAGCAACACGATTTGTAGCATGGGTGCCATGGAGCGTTATTTTAGGCTTTCGTTTAGGTTTCATTATCACCCTTTTACTCTTCTTGATGATGCGTTTCTTTTTAGTATATTGTATTTTAGGGCATTGTCTGGTGAAGAATCGTTGTAAAACAGGCATTGGGGATATTGACGAAGGTCGCACTGCAAAAGATAGTATTAATCCAAGACTTTCTCATAGTGCAGGGGGTACATTTGTAGTTAGAAATTCAAACTTTGAAAAATTAACGAAAGAAATCGTGTCTGATCAATTAAAAACTACTAAAACATCTTCTGTTGACAAAGAGGATGTTACTAATAGTGCTGAAGAACATGCTATTGATGTGGAAACAGTGAATAATACTGATAATGAAAAAACGGATGATATTAGTCAAAAAACGAAGGAAGTTAGTGACGTAGAGGACGAAAAAGGTGGAACAAACTTTACAGGCAACAGCACAATCAACCCATTGTATATGGACAATAATACATCAAAACAAAACATTCAGATGGTAAAAATGAAGCAAAACAAAAAAAACAACAAGAACAAGAACCAAACTATACCTATCACTGTAGATGATTTTTCATCATCAGATGATGAACCAGCTCCTGAAATAAGAAGTGCGTCAAAACAAAAAACTGCAAGTAATATTTTGGATGAAGAAGATAGTTCATCATCTGATGATGAAGCTGCTCCTGAAATAAATGTTCGAAGAAATAAAAGAAAAAAGAAAGATCATATTCCAGGTGATGATAATGGATTAAATATGACTAGAGTCGTTAGCAAAGGTAGAGAAAGAAGTAAACGCAATATGAAAGTGAAGAAATGGGGGGAAAAGAAAAGAAAGCTGCTAATAAAGAAAGAGAAAATTGATATGTGTTCTTTTGATATTTCTAATATGCATGCACTTTTTGCTGAGACATTACCTTGGGTAATATTATCTCTCTACGTCGATTTGCCATTACAAATGCGATGGTTACGTGAAGAAGAGGAAACTGATTATATTGGTGGCGTTGAAAAATCAGAAGAAGATCTAGAAAAAGAAAAAATATGCTTTTTAAGCCCAAAGTCAAAGTATCGATATAGACATTCTGCTAGGTACTTTTTAGCTGCCATTATATGGTCTAGTATTGAAAACATTGCGATGTTTTCCTGGTGGTACCATTCAATTAATAAAGATGATCCGTCATATTATTGTTATCCATTAAATGGTAGTAAATTGGAAACTAGAATAAAATCTGATGAAATTTGCGGAATAAATAATACGATATATGATGGAACTAGCAATATAACATATATAAATAGAACATATATAGGTTGTTCTGTAAAAACCTATGCCACGGGAATGATAGAAGGATCGCGCACTGCAGAATTTTCACAAATTTATTCTGACAACATGTTTAAATATCTATCGGGTCACCAAAGTATGCTATTAAATATTTTCGCATTAATGATATCATTGAAATTTTTGGTTGCAATTTTTTTGATATTATTTGTATGGCTAGATATTGGAAACAACGGCTGTTGCAAAAAAGAAATTGAGGAAGAAAAAGATGAAATTCGCCCCAGAGCAGTTTCTTCTATGAGACGTAGTATAGTTGTTCGTAAAAATCAAGCAATTGGGCGTCAATTAGGCCATAAAAGAATGAATTTAGTCAATGAATTTCGTAAAGAAAGTAGTGAACAGTTGAGAACATCATTTAAAGGTCGAAGTAGGCGTAAACAAATGCGGCGTAGTTTTTCGGAAGGATCAGAAGGGAATAACAGGATGAGGAAAAATAGCAGATTATCAGTGTAATAATATTAAAAATGTACAGACCAGTGGACAAACATTAATTGGTGGTTGTGGTAAGAGCTATCATAAAAGAGCGCTGCACCCTGGGATGCATAGAACCAAGAGAGTTAAAAAATGTGCACACATATATTTTTTTATATAATATATATATACATATGTATTTCGTATGATATTTCGTAATACGTATGCATATATAATATTTTTTAAAACACACTCTTTAAACGGTTCTTTCGATTATTTAGAACGCTTGAATTAACGTTTGTGTACCATTTTTTGGATATTAATATTATTGGTACAAAGGTACACCGGTACACCATTGATTTTTGACCTATTTTGTAGATAAAGCACTTTGAAGAACTAAATCGATCTGGTATTAGTATAGGAATAGCAGTAGAGACTATAACTTTGTACTCAATTCATAAATTATAACCAATCACAACACAAAATAAAAAACAACAAAAAAAAACACAAAAAAAAACACAAAAAAAACAACATTTTTTTTTTTAACGAAAAAAAGGTGTAAATTTCAAATAAACAAAATGTGTTGCAGGTAGTAGTAGTAGTGGTAGTAATACTAAAACGTATCAAATAGATAGTGTGAATACTTTACTCCGCCGCCCCCCACACCCCCTCTATTTTTAATTCCAGAATATTATCATTTATATTCTATAACACATATATTATTCCATCTCGTGTATTCGTTTAGTCTCGTTGTACAATATGACAAGTTATGTATATGATGATGAAAATGAGACAATAAAGAATAACGAAAATAATTCAGAACAAGAACAATTATACAAACAGGAAAATAATGATTCAAACCAAGAGCAACCAACACAACAACCACAAGAGCAAGAAGAATGGGAATTATTATATACGGAAGATGGTGCACATGCATATTGGTATAATAATATAACAGAAGAATCACGTTGGGCAAATTTAACTACGAATGAAGGTAGTGATAATAATAACAATAGTAACGATGCCTATTATGTAAATAACGATAGTAATACTAACAACGACAACAACAATAATACCAATTTGAATAGCGAAGTAGAGACGGAAGGGGAATATTATGCAACAGAAATTGAAGATGAAGAAGAAGGGTTTGATGATGATGATCATGATGATGAAACAGAATGGCAAACACCATCATCATCTAAACAACAAACACAATATGTACAGGAAGACACTTCAAATTATAATTATACGCAACAAGAAGAAGAAACCACGACACAACAACAATATTATGCAGAAGCCGATGAAGAAAATACAACTACGAATGATTTTTCAAATACTTATAATGATACCACGTACAATAGCAGCAACAATCAACAATATAACCAAGTACGAATCACACCAATTAAAGCTGATAAAAATATGGAAGTAAAAATTGCTGAATTGGAAAGTGAACGTGATACTGCCATTGAACGATCATCTGAATATAAAGCCCGTTTACAAGTTGCAGAATCACAAATTATGGCAATTTTTGAAAGTGCTGATAAAGTGAAAACAGATAGTAGCGTAATGTGGCGAAGGCGTGCAAGTCAATTATTAAAAACACAACAATCATTAACTGGTATATTAGCAACCAAAACCAGAGAAGTTGCACGAAAACAAATTATGATTAATTCCTTGCAACAAGAGTTGGAAGATACAGAAGTGCAATATGCCAACTCTACTGCTCCAAATTATGATGGGTACCATTCAAATAGAGTATCTCCATCAAAATTACAAACGACAATTTTAAATTTAAAAGCTGAAAATCAAGAAAAAATGAATCTAATGATTCAAAATATGACAAATCAATTCGAGCGTGAAAAAGAAAGTTTCATATCTGATTATACCAATCAGATAGAAACCCTTCGTCAAACTCTTAAATCCGAACGTGAACAATACAATGTATTATATACGCAATATCAAAATTTAGAAGTTGTAAAAGATATGGAATATAAGGATAAGATAAATGTAGAAATGACAAAGCAAAAAAATGAATTGGACGTAAAATTAGCCGCAATGAAGGAAGAATTGGTAAAGAAGGAACAAGAATTACAAGATGCCAAGAGTAATAATAATAACAATGATAATGGCGATAAAGAAGAAGAAGCGAAAGTTGAAGAGTTATTAGCAATATTACGAAAAGAATTAAATGATAAACATTCAAACGAAATGGAAATCGTAAGAAAGGAAAGCACAAGATTAAATAATATCGTACAAGAAAAAAATGACCAAGTTGCTGAATTAAATGGAAAGGTTACTCAATTAAATTCGAAATTAACTATTAGCGAAAGCACAATTACAAATTTAAAATACGAAATTGAACAAATTAAAAACAAAAAATCGGAGGCAAATCAAAATGATACGATACAAAAGTTAACCTTATTGAAGGAGGAACATTTAAAAGCCATACAAAATTTGAAAAAGAATCACCAAAATGAATTGGAAGATGTTAGGCAACAAATGAGGGAAGAAGCAAGTGCAGCATTAACGAATTTACAAAGTTTAACTAAATTGGAACAAAACATGGAAATTGAAGCGTTAAAAGCAAAACATCAATCTGATATTTTAAAAATTCGTGGAGAGAAAACAAAACAAGCACGGGAAGAAGCATTAAATAAAATTAAATCAACATTTCATACAAGTGCAGAGGAATATCATCCAAGAAATGATAATAAAGAACAAGCTGATGATGTGCAATGAGAGAAGGAAGAGAGTGTGGTGTGGGAGATGTAATGTAGGTATGAATATAGCAATATGATAAGATATGATAGTTTTTGATGATTTAATGATATGTGTGAAATATTATTTTTTTATTTTTAAAAACCCCGCCCTCTCTGAAAAAAATTTACGTCAATTATATATATATATACCTTGCTCTCTCTCTCTGTCTTTGTGATCGTTATCATATTTTATTTTTTGTTTGTGTGTGCATTTTTTCCATCGTACGACGATTTATAGTTTTAAAAAATATTTAAAATATCCGTGTAAAAAAAAATCTTTAAGGAATATCGCTTGGTGGAGGATCAGGTACATTAACAACTAAACCATCAAGGTCTTTTGTTAATACTATTTCTGAACCTAACCGACTATTTCCAGTTTTAACATCATCATCAAGTTCATTTATACAACGCATTTCTGCTGGGCTAGCTGGTGGCATTTTTGCCAACCATTCGTTTGCGACCACAACGTGTGATAATGCTGATACAGCACTTTCACCAAATACATCTTCTGTCCATATTTCGTTATGAATAATCTCAAAACGATGGCCGCCACCGTGGAACGTATCACATTCCAACAAATCCATATCGTACATACGGCATACGTCTACTAATGTTTGGCCAACATGTCCTTGTTTGGTGACTCTTGAACCCAGATAATCTACAAACGTAACTTTCACAGATGACGCCAATACTTCCGTATTCACATTATCATACATAGCAGCGTCTGTACCAAAACTTCTTAAAGCCGTTTGTTTACTATGATTTATAATGACCTGCTGACGTTTTGCAACGTTTTTACATATTGATAAAAGCATCTTTATATATATGTATATGTATATAATATATCTTCACGACACTCTCCAAATTATATCGATAGAATAAATCAATAAATATATGTTATATATATACTACAATCTATTTCTGTTAGAATCTATCTATTAACTGTAAACTATATATAATATTGTGTATTTATGTATCGATCTTCATTCATTTATTTTTAGGTGGTTGCTTATTATTTAGCATCTAGATATCATTATAAATATTTATTATTATATAATACATGCTATTTGTATGCTATTGTGTTGTTGTTTTACATAGCAACTGTAGATTTGTAAGCTATAAAGCATTAATTTATTTTTTAATTAATTTATCTTCACTCACTCCATGTTTATTAAAATATCCAAACTTTTCTATTTTACAGAAAACAAAACATTCCCTGCTCACTCCATTTTTTATTTTGTCATACAACACTGAATGTTTACATTGTTGATCATCCTGATATTCCCAGACAAAAATATTACCAATACATACATGCACAGGTAATTGTATTATAAAATATGCATGCAGTATAGACATTCTTTATTGATATTACATTCATAATGGCTAAGTAGTATAAGATTACATGTGGAATGTTTGTCTGCATTGGTAACATTTTTCCTTTATTGATGATAGGTTTATGATCATTACATTATTACATTATTGTTTTTATTATTACATGTTATGTTATATTATTGTTTTATACAATGAATGAATTACAAGATAATATCATGGATATTAATGAAACATTAAATACCAATGTAATTGAATTTTCAGCTCTGCTGTTACCTTTTCAACACCTGCCTTATCTCTGTTCCACTTCCTATTCCAATTTCATCCATTAGATATTGCAGTGCTGCTTTAACATGTGTGTGCATATATTTCCTAGTAATCAATTCAATCAAATCATTTACTTGCTCATTCATATTAAACAAGGAAAGATGTGATGAAAAAAATCCTCGTCCAGGGGTTTCCAAAGTGTTCATAGAAAAATTGAAAGAAACCTACAGATAGATAGATAGATAGATTTCAAAAAAATATAACAATGAGTATGCCAGGTAATAGAACATGGAAAGTCATCAGTAGATATTCCAGAGTCACTAATGAACAAAATAAATACAATTGTAGACAAGAGGTTTAATAAATTCATTAATTGTAAAATAACAAATGCAGGAACAGGAGTATTAATTTGTCACAATATCGATTATGTGATTGTAATATAGAAAACATTGTTTTCATATTAAAATATGCAGCTATGTTGGTAAATTTATTACTACTACCTTGTTGAAAATGATATACAGAACAACTTGAATATCCTATGGTTATATCATTGTTCATTTTGAACTTTAATTTTAACCTTGGAAAATTAAAAATACTTTTTTCATCCAAATCATTATTCCCAGTGATTATGAGTGTGTATCCACAGTCGTCATCATGATGGACATGACAAGCAGCATTTTTGGCAGCTCTTTGGAAAAATGTATGAAAATGTGATCAAAGTATTTTGTCATTTGGATTATGATATAAGACCTGGTAGTGGTCGTCTTGACCAGGGTGTATATGATCCAAACAGAGGATGTGGTGTGTACCAACTAAGAAAATGTAATTTTGTTCTTGATGTTAATTCATTTACTATAAATTTTCGCCGGCTATTAAACAGTTATGATATTGTGCTATTGATTGTTGCTTGGATTCCTAGTATGAAATTTTCACTTTTTCATGTTCCGAGTAGGGTTATTACTATGGACACAGCATCATCCTCATTCGAATTAATGTATTAACACTACACACAATGTAAAACAGTCTAACACCTCCCATGAAATTGGCCAAAAAAAAAATGTTGTTAGCTGGTTTAGGTTAGCTGGCTGGGCTGGCCCAGGGCTGGCCCAGTCTGTCCATTAATTACTTCCGGAAAATTTAGCACTACATAGCACTAAAAACAAGATTTCAGGTGAAAATATTTTCCGTAAGTAAATGCATTATTTCTATACCTTGGTTTTTTAATTATGGAATTATATAGTCAAAATATAATATTATTAATAGCTTTAATTATAATCTATTTATATCAAATTATATATCGGATATTTATTATAATAATTTTAAAGTGATAAAATTCTGGTATTTTGGACATGAAATCAATTTGATGAAAAATGAAAATCCGAGAATCATGATTTCATGCCCAAAATGCCATAATTTTATCACTTTAAAATTATTATAATAAATATCCGATATATAATTTGATATAAGTATATTATTATATTTCTTATTAAAACTATTATATTTTGATTATATAATTCCATAATTAAAAAACCAAGGTATAGAAATAATGCATTTACTTCCGATAAATATTTTCACCTGAAATTTTGTTTTTAGTGCTATGTAGTGCTAAATTTATCGGAAGTAATTAATGGACAGACTGGGCATGCCCACAGCATGCCCAGCATGCCCTATTAAGGTCGGATATTACTACAAGGCCGGAGCTTCATGATGCTCTGTGTTGCTCATCTCAGCACATTTTTTCCATTGGTTTCAATTGTTGTTCATCGTTCATCATCATCTGACCAGCATTACAGAATAAGCTGACCAAACCTGGCCAGCCCTTCAGTTTAGTAAGTTCATCAGCACTGAAATACCATCCTGCAATAGGAGATTAAGATGATATTTAAAAAAATAATCCAACCAAAAATGAATAATGAATAGCACCTTTGCAATAATAATACTGTATTATGAATAATACTAAGAAGACACAGCACCCCAAATATTTAAGTATAAGTCCTATTATTTTTTATATATACGTAGTTGTTGGTGGTGAGTAAATAGATGTATATGTAGATATCCATACAGAGGTACAATATTGAAATAGAACCAAATACATATAGAAAATTGTGAATATCTTCATTGTTTCATTTCTTTCATTCATTTGTGAAATATAGAAAGTGTGTGTGTGTGTGTGTTTGTGTATATATTATATTTTATATTATACAACATTATTACATAAATATAAAATATAATAGTATATTCAAAAAGATGGATTTAACAACAGGTAAAGGTGATCCAGAAGGTATGGTCTTTTCAGTGGAGATTGAAAAATTATATAAAGGTGATACATTAACTGAAGAAACATTGAAATCAATATGCGCATCATGCCGTGAAATATTAAGCGAGGAGAAAAATGTTGTTGAAGTTGCTTGCCCAGTAACTATTGTTGGTGATATACATGGACAGTTTTTTGATTTGTTAGAACTTTTCCGTATTGGTGGTAAAATGCCGGAAACAAATTATTTGTTTCTCGGTGATTATGTAGACCGTGGATATTATTCATTACGTTGTATAGCATTACTAGCATGTTTGAAAGTGCGCCACAAAGAGAGGATTCATATGTTGCGAGGCAACCATGAAAGTCGTCAAATTACACAAGTCTACGGGTTTTATGACGAGTGTATGCGTACATATGGCAACGCTAATGTATGGCAATATTTCACGGACTTGTTTGATTGTCTACCAATAGCAGCAAGTGTTCAATCGTCATATAATTTATTTTGCCCACATGGTGGCCTATCGCCATCCCTTGATACACTTGATCATATACAAAATTTACAACGAAAAATGGAAGTACCACATGAAGGGCCATTGTGTGATTTGGTTTGGTCAGATCCAGATGATCGTTGTGGATGGGGTATCTCTCCAAGAGGGGCAGGATATACATTTGGTGAAGATTGTTCACAACAATTTAATCATATAAATAAATTTTCAAAAATTGTAAGAGCGCATCAATTAGTTATGAATGGATATCAAAACACACATAACGATCAAGTAGTGACACTATTTAGTGCACCGAATTATTGTTATCGTTGTGGAAATAAAGCTGCAATTATGGAGATTGATGAGACTGGAAAACAGGATCTTATATCATTTAATCCAGCACCACGAGATGAAACTACAAAACCAACAGAGAAAAGAATTCCAGATTATTTTATGTAAAAAACAAATTGTTTCTATCTTTGCTCTCTTTCTCTCTCAACAACACCAAAAAAAAAGATGTGTGTGTGCGCGCGTGTGTGTATGAATATTGTGCGTGCGTGTGTATTGAACAGGACGTGATTTCGTGTTAGTGTATTTATTTATCTAGTTTAATATTACAATTTTTTTTTCTGTTAAGAGAAAGGTGTAATGTGTAGTGAGTGTGTGTGTGTGTATTGGAAAATATATTTTATTTAAAAAATTTATACGTATTTAGATAGATCTA
>JACLAD010004842.1_pt1 | contig 10182 bp, 11 predicted proteins | sample 8027901 | NCBI WGS metagenome assembly JACLAD01 (sample SAMN15725071, study PRJNA655200) | protist metagenome | isolation source: fluorescence activated cell sorting (FACS) single amplified genomes of... | place: Spain: Blaines Bay Microbial Observatory, Mediterranean Sea | collected 2016-07-05
ATGATGTAACCTGTTTGACTTCGCCCAATGGTGCGTTGACCAGCCAGATTGGCTGTGCCTGTTGCCTTAGGGCTCCGCCAACGAAACCATAAACACCAAGAACAAACTTTGAAAAAGACTGTTGGAAGTAGAACCCTACCTGGCCTACCACGCTCTCACGTTGTGTTACACCCGTGTGTTGGCGTGCTGTTGTTAGAGCTGTGGCGGGCGAGAGTTTCGGACTAGCCTATGCCAGCAGTGTTGTACAACATATTTAGCACTCACTTGATTTTAGAATTTTGGGTTTTGAATTTCGACTTTAAATTGCCAAGGAGCGCGGTCCAAGGTCAGCTGTACTGGCACCAAGGGCCTTGAGCTATAAAATTGTACAAACGTCGCCTTCAATCGCCCTCTGTTAAAATCTCATCGCCATATGCTTATAGCTGCCAAATGCATATAGCCGCCGTTTTCGCGCTTAGTGCTCTTAGGCCGCCTAGCGCGGCTAGGAATTTTGTAACTTTGCTTTTGGTGGTTGTATACATGGATGCATGCTCTGTACTTCATCTGGTCACCTCGCCTTTGGTATTAATAACCATAGAAAACATCAATCTGATCCTCGGTCACATTAATTTACGAGTCCAAAAATGGTTGCGGACTGTGACGAACCTCACAGTTTGATGCAGCTTAGGAAAGGTCCATCGGGCACCACTCCGGTAAAGTTTCCGGCGTCCAAATTGCAAGTATCTGGTGTCCAAATTGCACCTCTCTGTCGTGCCAGCCGCGACACAGGCACTGCGTGTAACTTGGGCATTGAATGCTCGCTGTTGCCCACTGTTGCGGGCATTGTGACGGCCATTCCAGCCAGTGGCCGGGCTGCGCGGAACTTGCCTATCGCGTGTTTGTAAAAATTGAAATTGTTTTGTATATGCACTGTGGGCTACATACATATACGGCCATTATGATTTACAGGGCTTTAGGCATAATGCATTAGGCACCATATAATATGATACACAATATTTACACATTTTGTGAATCATAATTATGGCACACTCATCATAACTGTTCAAACGTAGGTGATAGTTTGATGAAAACACATATTGTAAAGTAAAGGTCAATTTATAACATGATAGTTTTTCAATGAGTACCCATTTGATTCCAAAGTTCGAATCTTACAAAAATGAGGCATAGACTGGCTCAAGTTGCTTTTCAATGTTAACTTACCTTTACCTTGTAAAGATGAAGCACTTAATTGTGCAACAAACTTATTAAATAATTTAGTTTTGCATGTTACTTACATGTTGTAAACCAATCTCCTACATTGTTTTTTTGTGTCTTCTTTGAATTCTTTGAAATCTCCGCTGTGTAAACACTCGAATCAATAGGTAGTTTGTGCGTAGCTGTCTGGTCCTTCCTAAGCCTCTGCAATTGGCTATCCCTTTTGCTGTTGCGTTGTCTGCGTAGATTCAGCCCTTAGTTTTATTCCCATGTCCTTGTCGATGCTAATGGCTCCTAGCAAAACTGAACCATTTCTAATCACTCCAACTGCTGATGTAGACATTCCCGAATCTTCAGCCTAGCACTTTTGGCTTCCTTTGCTCCACCTGCCGGGGTGTGTAATGCGACCTGAGGGGTCGCGCCTGCTGCCACACTTGCAAGTTCCACATTGGAAGCCGCACTCGAAGCTGGAGAAGGATCAGGTTGGACCTTACGCCTCTTGGGCCCATCTTCTTGCACAGCCGTTGGCTTGGTTGCACTTGGGACTAGTGCTGGGGTCGAGACTCTACGTCTCTTGGACTCGACCTCTTGCGCTAACTGCTCCTCTATGTACCTGTTGAGCCTGGCTACTGTTTCTTCATATCTCTGCATGGCTTCAGAGGTTTCATCTGTTTGCATCGCTGCGTCAACGCGCTTTCTACAAGGCTCGCTGTGCAATGCAGTGGTCTTTTGACCTTGTCTGACTCCTTGGACAACCTTTAGTGTAGCAATGCTTTTGGAGGTCTTGCTTTCTGATGTATATTTGTCTGGGAATGGCTTCATAGATTGTTGGCTCTGGAACTGACACTGTTGCATCAGTTGATGCTGGCATATGCACTACGGCTGGTAATGCATTGGTGAGATCGCTTTCAGTGTCTGGCACCATTTTCCATGGGGTTCCTACTAATGCTTCTAACCTAGCTTGCTCAAAACACTGGAGTTTAATTCGAAGCTCGTTTGGCAAGGAATCGCAATGCAAAGTGAAGATTTCCTTAAGCCAAGTTGACGTCCTCGAAGCTCATTTTGCAAGTAATCACAACGAACCCCAAGATTTTTTTGAGTCAAGACAACATCCTTGCAGGTCATTTTGCAAGGAATCGCAATGAACAATTAAGGTTTTCTTGAGCCAAGTCAACGCCTTTGAAACATGTTTCACAATGAATCGCAATGAACGTTTAAGATTTCCTCAAGCCAAATCAACATCCTCGTAGCTCATTTTGCAAGGAATGGCAATGAAACATTAAGATGTTATTAAGCCAAGTCCGCGCCTTTGAAGCTTGCTTACTTTTAAAAGAAATTGCTCAGAAAAAAATAGATTTCCTCAAGCCAAATCAACGTCTTCCAATCTCATTTCGAAAGGAATCGCGATATCATAAATTAGATATTCTTGAGAGAAGTCAACGCCTTCGAAGCTCTTTTTTTGCAAGGAATTGCAATGAACATTCAAGATTTCTTCAAGCCAAGTCGACCTCGTCGAAGCTCGTTTTACAAGGAGTCGTAATGTAAAATTAAGATTTTCTCAAGCCAAGTCGACATCCTTGAACGTCATTTTGCAAGGAACCCCAATGAAAGCTTAAGATTTTCTTCAGCCAAGTCAACGCCTTCGAAGCTCATTTTACAAGGAATCGCAGTGAAAGTTTCAGATTTCCTCAAGCCAAGTCGACGTCCTCGAAGCTCATTCTACAAGGAAGCGTAATGCAAAATTAATATTTCTTCAAACCAAGTCGACATCCTCGAAGTTCACTTCGCAAGGAATTGCAACGAAAAATAAGATTTCTTGAGACGAGACAACGTCTGCGCAGCTCATTTTGCAAGGAATTGCAATGAACAACTTAGATTTTCTTGAGCCAAGTCAACGCCTTCAAACCTCGTTTTACAACAAATCGCACTGAAAATGTAACAAATATCAAGCCCAGCAAATGCTGTACCACTGAACATAGGAACAGGAGCGGCAATTGTTTCGATAGAAAACTGTATATGGTTTTGTTTGGTTCTCTAGTGCCCTGGGAAGAAATGAGGTGCTAGCACTCCTTTCAAATACTGCTCCCTCATTTCTCGCCGGAACTCAGCAAGCAAGCCAGCAGTTCGCAAGAAAAGCCCAGTAGGCCATCAGATCTGGTGATACGGTGATATGGTGCATATCACTGCTTCCTAACACCATGTGAGTACATGATGATATAGTGATAATGGTGGTCACGGTGGTGTGTTGATATGGTGATATGGTGATACGCTGGCATCTGATATGGTGATATGGCGGTTTGGTAACCTGTGACATGCTTTTCATACGAGGTTTGGCGCTGGCACTCGACACCGCTCTTCCTATGGCAGAGGGAACTCGGCAAGCAGGCCAGCGGTTCGAGGACTGTGGTGTCGTGCAAGGTCCTCACAATTTGCAAGACCATGGTCCACCACCAGAGTACTATATCATATATCACAATATACATACCTCATTACCACATGTCAAGATATGACATAATATATATATGTTTATTCATCATCTTGTAGATATATCCTTATAATCTGTAACTATAAAGAACAATCAACGATCTTCACTTATCAACCTAATATTTCGGAAATATCTTCTTATTCGAACCAATCACGGGCTTTAAAATTGCGTTTTTGCCAAGCCTCTAGATAATTGAGACTGTTGTCTGGCTGCACCCCCCAAAGGGATTGAACCTTTGCACCATGCACTGCCATGGGCATCTGGCGCGCGCCACCAGAATCCTCAAACTCTTAGCCTGCTTGCATGCAGCACAGTATCATATCACATCATACCTCATGCATACATATACAACTACATATATATTTTTCATGTTCATAGTGGCTCTGCGTCAACGCTATACATATATATATAGCCCCGGGTCGCAATTACTCAATTTAGCGATTTTTTCCTAGGTACGCGATTACTTGCAGTTAATTCAAAGTTTATTTCTGTTTTTCCCCATATTTGTGTGCCCTCGATTCTCTGGACCTATCACAGGACCAGTCGCCGGACCTGTCCCTGGACATCGCCGCCGGATCTATCACCGGACATATTGCTGGACATATGACCGGACATATCGCCAGACCTATCGCCGGACCTATCGCCAGACCTATCGCCGGAACTATCACTAGACCAATTCTTGCCCTACTAGTTCCTTGATCATCTCATCTGCTGTTTCCTTGGCCTGTTGTCTCCACATTTCAAAACCATGACCCGAGGCAAGTACTTCTCCCCAAACTACTTGTCCATTTGAAACACTTCTTGTATGCAAACATGACCAACATGCATCATCTGAGGTCCTCGGGCTGGGTCCTGCAGAATTTTCTTTATGTAGGTACACCACAGACTATGGAGAAAGAGGAAGCGAGAGAATGAACACATGACAATCTAATTACGCGTGTATCTGTTTATATTGGTTGGAGCAACAACAATCTACGGCTTTCTCACGGCTTTTTAAAAATTTGTATTGGCTTTTTTCGGGTGGGGCGGTCCTTTTCACAGCTTTTTCCGGCTGCATGTGTGCAGAAAAACGTCACGTTTTTCCCCCCATCTGTTCCTTTTAGATAGCCGAAGTCCAGATCTCAAATCGTAAGTGGAAATGGAAAATGGATTAAAAACTATTTGGAAAAGTGTTTGAAACGTTTTGGAAGTGGTACGGTCAAGGCATTGGCCGTCCGAGGCCCTCTGACCCCTGTGCTGGCCAAATAAAAAATTATGAACACCTTAGTTTCATTATTTTCTCAAGCTGCCGGGAGCCACAGTGCTCAGAAACCAATGCTTTTCCATTGTTGCTGAGCTTGAGCCAGCAGGGTGAAAACAATATTCAAAAACTAACATACGATTTTAGTTTTTGTCTCCCCGCGCGGCGAGGCTAAGAGGCAAATAAATGATGGACATGTTTTTCCCCACTGGTGTAAAATTTTTGTTTACATGTATTTCAAATATTTATAAGATGGCATTGCCCGCGAACACTTTCGTTGACTGGACCATGAGAGTTTCTCAACGTAAGCTTTTAAGATTCTGCGGAAAAGGATTGATAAGCGAATTGTTTACACCCAGTGCAAATTATCCATCACAAAATATGACATACATTATGATATCCTTAGTTACAACTCAAGCGCTAAGCAAGTTTCTTGGTGGATACTGTTGATGTCCAGCCTGACATCTGTGCCAAGATGGCTTTGTGGATCAAACGCTTTCCAAGGATGCTGTAAATGGAGCCTGATTGGCGAGTGCATCGCCTAGACGGCTGGTTCCCCTTGGACTTACATGCACATATATGTATATATAGAGAGAGGTGTAAATAAATGAATATACAAATATGATAATAAAATATATATGTATTTTATGCATAATATGAATATGTACATTTATACATATGTGTGTAGTACATCTCATATGCTAGACGTGTATTTTTGCATATGCTTGTGTATACCTGCACCAACAAGTATTCAGGGAACTACTGCCGGCCCACGACCATACATACTTAATAAAAACATGATAAGAAAACTACGGGTCTGCACGTCCTGATTAAGATGCAACAAATAGAAACGTTTTTCGCTGGTTTGCGCGCATGATGAGAAAGATGCCACCAAGAACCATGCGTCCTTCATTACTTGTTTGACATGGCACAGGCGGGGGCGAGATTTGTGTGGTATCCGACTGCTACGGATTTGTTCTTTTTTAAGTGTGCTCATTGGACCGAGTCCCCTTCATCATCGCAGTGACGGGAATGGGACGGGACGCGTCCGGCAGCATTCCCCAACGACCCCTGAGGGGTCCAAAGCGGCCAGCAGCAAAGCGCAGCAGTGGCAGCATGATTATCTAATCAACAAGTCACAAACTGCCCGCTTACAGAAAAAAAGAACATCAATACCTAGATCGATCCTGATCAGTATATAAAATATCGTATATATATATATATATATATATAAATGTATACATATATATATATATATATTTATACAGGACAAGACAGGGCAGACAGGCACGAGCGACAAGCGACTATCGTTAACCCGCTTAAATGGAGTGCAAGCATCGCAAGCAAGAGATGCAAGCATGGACTCAAGCATCGCATCCATTTCAACAATGCGCCTTTCATTACTTGTTTGAAACGGCACAAGGTGGGGCATATTTCACGGGAGCTCCGCAACAGCTGGGTCCCGTTCTGGGGCGTCTTCCTTGGGTGCGGGACCTTTTGCAAGAAAGGTAGTAGCCCACAGTCCAAGCACTGTTTGACAGAAAATCTTAATTTTTGCAGCATGCCAACATTGCATAAATTGTTGTGATTCCTGTTAATCCACTTCATCATTCTATTTACTACGTGCTAGACAAGCGCGGCGAATTCCCTAACAACTTTTCCTCGGTTTGCGCGCGTGGCAAATTTCATAGATATCACAATGATAGCCTACACTGGCACACAGCAAATTGCATACATATCATGGGATTCATTGGTTCTGTGCGTGTTGCAGATCATGGGTTGTCATAACGAAGCCAATGAAGATGGGTCAGTCGTGCCATGATAGGACCTTGCCTGCCGCTGGGGGCTTGTCTGGGAACATTTTGTTGCATAGGGAACGTTTCGTTGTATAAGATAAGTGTCGCTGTATAGGGAACATTTGTTGCATAGGGAACATTTCGTTGTATAGGGAAGCTCTAGGGAACACTTTGTTGTATGACGCCGTCGCCTAAGTGAAGCAAAGTGAAGTAAAGTGAAGCAAAGCGAAACAACTTCAAGTAAGGTGAATGGAAGTAAAGTGAAGTAAAGCGCAGTAGCATTTTTAATGACAATTCAGGAGGGGGCGTGTGTCCTGTTGGAGCTTGTCTAGGGAACATTTTTGCTGTATAGGGAACGTTTCGTGTGTGAACTGGTGAGTGGTGCTGCGGAACGTTTCGGAGGCTTTAGGGAACATTTCGTTGTATGGCGTCGTCGTCTGAGCGAAGTAAAACGAAGTAAAGTGACGGGGGGTTGGGGGGCATGTGTCCTGTTGGGGCTTGTCTAGGGAACATTTTGCTGTATGGGTAAGGTTTCGGAAGCTCTAGGGAACATTTCACTTCATGGCGTCGTTGCCTAAGTGAAGTAAAGTGTAGTAAAGTGAAGTAAACTGATGTGAAGTAAAGTAAAGTGAAGTAAAGTAAAGGGAAGTAAAATGAGGTGAAGCAAAGTAAAGTAAAGCAACATTTCTTAATAACACTCCTGGAGGGGGCATGTGTCCCGTTGGGGACTTGTCTAGGGAACATTTCGCTGTACAGGAAACGTTTCGGAAGCTCTAGGGAACATGTCGTGGTATGGCGTCGTCGCCAAAGTGAAGTAAGTTTTTCAATAACACTTCTGGAGGGGGCATGTGTCTGTTGGGGGCTTGTCTAAGGGGCTTGTCTAAGGAATATTTCGCTGTGTCGGAAGCTCCAGGGAACATTTCGTTGTATGGCATCATCGCGTTAGTGAAGTGCAGTGAAGTAAAGCGAAGCAACGTGAAGTGAAGTAAAAGTAGAGCATGTGACCTTTTGGGGGCTTGTCTATAGGGAACATTTTTCGTTGTATAGGGGTCTAGGGACGGGTGATTAAAAAAAAACTGGGGGTAACTTTACTTCTCTTTTCTTCACTTACGCGACGACGCCATACAACGAAGTGTTCCCCAGAGCTTCCGAAGCATTCCCTATACAACGAAAGGTTCCCTGGACAAGCCCCCCAATGGGACACATGCCCCTTCCAGGAGTGTCATTAAACACTTCAATTGGCTTCACCTTTAATCACTTACGAGACAACATGCGACGACACCATACAACGAAATGTTCCCTAGAGCTTTCGAAATGTTCCCCATACAGCAAGTGTTCCCCAGAGAAGCTAACAAGACATCCCCCCACCAGGAGTGTTAAAAAATGTTACTTCGCATTAGTTCGCTTTATTTTGCTTCACTTTACATCACATAGACGACAACGCCCATACAGCGAAATGTTCCCGAGTATTCAGCATGTCGAGAATACTAAGCATTTGAAAATATCCAGCATGGTGAGAATATGTAGCAAGTTGAGAATATGCAGCGAGTTGAGAATGTTGAGCAGATTGTGAATATTGGGCAGATTGAGAGTTGGGGGCGGATTCTGAAATGGGGCAGATACTTGGAATAACTGATTTAGACGTCATTCGGGAGATATGGTCTGAGCTTCTTTGGAGAGTTCAAAAAGTGCTTACCCTGTGGCCGAAAGGGTCGGAAAGTGCATACCCTATGGCTGAAAGGGTCAAAAAGTGAGTATGTACCCTATGGCTGCAAGAGTGGAAAGGTGCATACTCTAGCCAAAAAGGCCTCAAAAGTGTGTGCCTTATGCCTGAAAGTATGAACATGTATGTATACTGTGGCTGAGAGGGTTGAAAAGCACATAACCCATGGACATCTCGAGGGCGAGGGAATCAAAAGGTTTGCTTCTTGTTTCGGATGTTTCGATTTGCTTTCGCCTTATTGGCCATGGGTTTCTTGGTGTTTCGATTCTTTCGGTTGCAGGATGTGTGCCCTTTTGCCGTCTTCGCTGTGACGCGCATTTTTTTTTCTTTCAACTGTTTGCACTAGATCCAGATGCGCTTCAGGGCCTGTCTCCAACAGTGTCACCTGAGTATTAAACGTGAGACTCTGCGTGATATGGGAAAAAGTACGTGTACTACATAGAAGTGCTTTCTCTTCCGTGTTGCTGTGATGCGCAAAAAGTGCGCACACTAGTACACTTTTTGGTGCTTCCCTGGCATGCTTTTTGGCTTTGTGGCGGGGTCCCCATGATGGACGGAAATTGATCCCAAACCAACAAGTTTTAAAAAAGAAATTACAAAGGCGAACAATGGATTGCGTTTTTTTGATGTTTGCCTTCGGAGCGGCTTTGACGCCCGCCCTCCGTTGATATGCAAAGGGTACGAGCTTAATTCGCACAGTGTATGAGGAAAAAGACGCCCACACCTTCCTTTATTTGGATAGGATGCGACGAAAGCATGGGAAGCCGATGCACCTTCCCTTATTTGGACAAGGTACGAGGAAAATGACCCGCCTCCCTTTATTTGGGGAGGGTCCCAGGACAAGACACCCACCTTCCCTCAACAGGCAGAGGGTATAAAGAAAAGGTTAAGATTACAAACAATGTGTCATTGAACATCGTAACTTAAAAGGAGGGGTACCCGGAAGTCATTCAGAAACTGGGTGACTCCCCTTTTCCAGGGCAAGGCCACACGGAATACGCGATCGCCACGAAGGGAAGAGAAGCGCTGTAAAACGATAACAACAACAATCATTCTTCGGTTTCGGTTTAGGTTTTGCACCGTTCGGTGATTCGCATTGCTTAATTTCGTCGATTTCATCCTTCTCGAATTGGTTAGTCTGTTTGCATCGCTCATGTTCATTTGCATCACTCATTGTTTTTATATTGCTCAATTGTCTGTGCTATCTTTCGTTTGCATCGCTCATTTTGTTGGCATCGCTCAAGTTAGTTTTTGCATCGCTCAACTGCCTGTGTCGCTCATGTCTTACAATGGTCACGGTTTTCCATCGCCATTTCACGTGCTGTCTTGGCATCGCTCATGTTTTGGCATTGCACACTTCTGGTCAGTGCTCATGTTGTTACACCGCTCAATGTTTCGCATCGATCAGCTTTTGAGTTGCTCATGCTTTTTTGCCATTTCACTTTTTGCATCGCTCAAGTGTTTGCATTACTCAACGTTTTACACACTCGGTGTTTTGAGTTCTGTTGCATGATCAATTTGCATTGCATTCCTCAATTTTGTGTATGTTGATTCGTTTGCATCTCTGAATGTTTTGCGTTGCTCGGTTAGCTTGCACCACCGAATGGTTGCATCGCTCAACTTCAGGTATTGCATTTATTTGTGTCGCTCTTGGTGAGGGAGCTTTGCGTTCAGCGCGGGAACGAGATTTTCTGAGCACTTGCAAAGGCGTTGAATTTTTTTCGGTAATTGCAAACAATGTCCA
>JACLAD010008996.1_pt1 | contig 10181 bp, 2 predicted proteins | sample 8027901 | NCBI WGS metagenome assembly JACLAD01 (sample SAMN15725071, study PRJNA655200) | protist metagenome | isolation source: fluorescence activated cell sorting (FACS) single amplified genomes of... | place: Spain: Blaines Bay Microbial Observatory, Mediterranean Sea | collected 2016-07-05
CATAACATGATGCACCATTTGCATGATTACCTCAAATTGATTTTGGTTTAAATCAAATCTTATATCCTTGAACCCAAGCAAAATATCAATACCTTTTCCATCTTGTATGGGATCGCCATATTTAGCGTGTATAGATATACGAGATGTACCAAAAATCGGTCGTTTGATAACCTGTGAGTCAATCTCTAAACCTATGGAAATTCCTTTGATTGTAAGGACTTTATATCGGAACCCAAATATGGGTTTATAATGAAAACAGTAGTTCCAGTTTCTATCTGCTGTTGCAAGAATTATTTCTTTTATACAGAAATATAAAGTTGCTCCGTTAACCTCATCTCGGAAACTTAACTTTAAGTTTTCCACACTAACTTCTACATTTTGAAGTATATTATTAAATATGTTGGGTTCATTGGACACTCCATCGGTTTTGAGGTTCTCTATATTATTTTTTACTTTCTCAGTTTGTATTGCAACATCGTTTGCCACAATTTGATTGCTTCTGCAAGTATCAATAGAGTTTGTCGCGACAGAAAACTCAATGTCCTTAACTTTGATGCGTATTGGCTCACGGAAAAGATTCTTCCATGGAATTGTTATAGAAATAACTCCAACTCGCCCTTTGATAACATGCAGTGGTATTCCAAATCGAGAAAACAAAGACCGATTCACTCGCAGCCCCTCTAGAATAACTGAACCTAATTTGTAAAACACATATTGCAAGATTTGTTCGAGATAAAACGAAAAAGTGACCGTGGCATCTTGAAGCAAAATAAACTGAACCTTTGAATACTGATAACTGTAGGCCTTTTTCAGGAATCTCCACGAACTTCCCAATTAACTTTTGTAAAATACGTGACACAAGTATGTTCAGCATGCCCAATGTTTTGTGACAAAAAATCTTTTGATGCAAACAATCCAAGGCATCAATCAAATGCTGGCCAAAAATAAGTAGAACCGATGAGTCAATAATGACCAAAGAATCAATCCTTTGTCGATAATATTTATGTCAGTTTTTTTTCAACAACCATTGCTTCAGCATTCTGGGAGTGGGACTCAAAGCATCTTAGATCAATATTTTTTGACATAGTAGCATATTCTCTTTAAAAACACAGATCCAAACATTGAATATGTTTTTTGCATGTAAAACTATGAAAAAGTTGGAATTTTTGGTCAAAATCCGATGTAGCGGGGCACAAGGGGGCACAAATAAGTGTCACTATTCCTCACGAGCTCGATATACGCAAACTGACGTCGGGAAAAAAAGCTGATTGTATGAATAATTTACTTGAATGATTGATTTTGCCGAGTCATAGAACCTTTAAATAATCGGCCTTTATAAGCTGAGGAGAATACTTTTGTTCGATGTCCAGACATTTTGTACAATCCAATCACCCTTTCTGCAGACATATATAGTATGTAAAACAATTTTTACATCTGAAGAACCAACAGGAAAAACACTATCAAAATACTGTATTCGGATGCATATTTGTATTACACTGCTACGAGGTATTGCATATAAACGAAAATAGATGTACATTCTAAAAATTTGGTGCTTGTTTCAGCCGATTTCAAACTACTATTCAAGTGTGCTTTTTCTTTGTATTGTCCCAGTAACACCCAATAACCCGCATAGCATTTAGATGGCATTCCTCTATTTCATCTATAATTTCATGATCCACACAATTCTGTTTTGAAGTGTTTTCGAACAAATGCACATATTTCCATATTTTTGAACTGTATTCCATGTAAATCTTCAAATTTTTTATTTCATCAGCATATGTTTGTTTTTCTATATCTGTATGAAGCATTGTATCTGTGGCACTTCTTTTGATAATTCCATTATGTCCTCTACTGACAATTTTCCTCACAAGAGAAACAGCCCGTCTAAATTTTCGCATCACCTTCAATCTATTTCGCTTTTCTTTGATTGTCATGTAAGCTGTATAAAATGTTGCACCCATTATTGAGAGAGGGAAGGCAAGAAAGAAAGTTCCAAGAGTTCCAATTAGGAGAGCGATGATCTTTCCAAATCCTTGGTCGGGAAAGACGTCACCGTATCCAACGGTTGAGAAAGTAACAAATGTTACCCAAAATGCATCAAATAGATTTTGTACCGCACATTGTGAGCTAGGATCTTTATCGAAAACGTATGCAAGCACCTTTCCGTCACCATATCCACTATCTACCCAATTAACGTGGCAGATCAATAAGGTCTCAAAAAGAAAGAGAATACCAGAGAACAAAAGTACGAAAATGAATAAAAATATTGTCGGGATAATCAACTTCGGTATAGCGTCCTTGAAACTCATTAATAAGATATCAACACCAATCATATCACGTGTAGACATCATAACTCTGATAGGCACAATGATTCTGGTAAAACGAAAAGTATCCCATGGATACCAAGTTCCACCTAAATATGGCAAACCGATGTACTCATAGCTCAGCGCCGAGTTAAGAGCACAAAAGATCACAAGCTCTAAAATTGAGATCAAAATGCATGCGACTTCCACCCAATTGGTACATCGTGATAAGAACATACGATACGAACGAGCAGCGTACAACCTTAGAGAAAAATCAAGAATGAAAATTATGATGAAAAATACTTCAAAAACTCCAAAGAAAAAGTTTATTTGCTGAAAATCATTGTTAAATATTGTCTCAACAAATCCGAATCTATATTCTGAGTTGTCTTTGCAAACCCTCCTTTCACAAACAGGAGTAGCTAATGGCAGATATAGAGGTAAAGTTTTTGGAGAACTATCGAATCCACTGGGTTTATCCGTAATCGATATCGTTGTGATATTTACTATCTCTTTGTACACTGGATAATATTCAGTGTAGTATTGATATGATGTGGATGAACTTGTTGTTGGACATGATATGTTGTAGTTCAACTCTGCACTTTCGTAAAAGCATTGATGATCATGAGTTAGTACCTCGTTCCCTGACATACATCCAGGCGTAGACAAGTTCCCGGTACACAGGTCTAAAATACTGCTTTCACATTTTTGAGGAAAACAAAAAGGATTTGCCATCCTAATATCGTTTGCAGTTGTATTATCATATCCATTTGTCATATCTATCAAAAAAGTCGAACCACTAGTTTTCCAATTGAAATCTTCCTGCAGCGCGCCAATTTTCTTACAAATCTGCTCAGCGTTTCTCTGGCAATGAGGTTCTGATGGACCCCACACTCCAAACATATAATCGCTTTGAATCCACCCGACAAAAATTGCAAGGACATATATAATATTTCTGATGTATAAAGTCGCAGTTGCACATTTTGATGAGTCAGGAACCTCTAAAACAAGCCATATTTTGTCTTTGCATCTTTTACTATCGACTGCAGCAGCTCTATATCTTTCTTTTCTCTCATATTCCTCAAGTATTCCTCCTGCCTTTTTGTTTTTGTCATCATTATCCTGTGTAGATGGGACTGGATTTTGTTCGTGATTGACTGGGGCAATTTTGTTGTTCTTTTTTTTACAGATATTTCTAATGCATAGTTTTTTATTCTTGGTCTGCATTTGTGGTCTTAATTTTGACGCTTTATCGCTCTGGGCTATCTCTAAGTGTTTGTCATGATTTTCTGGGACATATTTTTCCAGCGTAGTTATTATATTTGCCAAATCCTTGCACATTTTCAGATGTAGGTGATATATCTTTAATAAAGCATCATGCACTGCTTCATAGTAATGGGCATCAGCGTGAACAGGAGCTTTTAAATTTTGCATCGCTGTGTGAAATGATGCATTGCGATTATTTCCTGATGTGTGTGTAGAATCATTTTTATCCTCATCTCCAAGCACAGATTTCACAATAGCTGTTTGAAAAATTTCTTTTGCTTGGCGGATGGCGCCCAAAACCACAAATCCATCATTCATAAGAAGCTGCCTCTTCTCCTCTTGCGTTACTATTGATTCTCTTTTTTTTCCACTTTTCTTTTCAAGTTCAAGTTCATGCTTATCATAAGCTATTTGGAATTCTGCACCAACAATTGCAAGTGGCATAGCAAGAATCATGGCACCTATGATCATTATCATAACACCTATTATTCTTCCAATATATGTATCTGGTCTGTTGTCGCCATATCCGATTGTCAAAACTGTGATAACTAAATAATATCCCGCTGCAAATATATCCTCAAATTCACAGGTGGAACTGCGAGAAAGACTTGCACCTGAATATGATATATCACCGTAGCATGGTTCAAAGAAAAAAAGGATGGAACCAGTTAAAAGAAATATAAGGAGTAACATTAGTATCATGATTTTTATTAATCCTGCCGATTTTCCTATTGTTTGCCAAATTACTTTAGTTCCTTTTACATGTCGAGTAATCTTAAAAATCCTGACAATGCGAAGAAGCTTAAGGAGATCCAAAATTACAACCACAACGCCTAGGGAACCAATAGATGTTGAAGAGCCATTTTCATCATCTGCGCCCAATTTGTCACTTGCATCAATTCCAGCTGCATCGAAAATTCTTACGAGAAAGAACGGTAAAATTGCAATGATATCGCACCATGACATTGGATCTAAAAAGAAGGGAGTATCAGGAACTTTAATATCTGCCTTCCGACAATATGATTGGGCAACAATCAACCGTATAATCAACTCAATCACAAAAACGATTGTAACAGTAACTTCAAGTCCAAATTTGGCGTCATAATTCAAAAATATATTTCGCACATGATACGTGCAATAGTAATCTATCTCGACACTATCAAGATTACATTTGGCACCGACAAGTCCAGCTGGCTGCAAATCATCTTTTAGTGGCACCCGTGCACCGAAGTAATCCACTGGATAGTATGTAATTGTCCCATTTGCGCTCACACGAGGGCACTTATTGCGACAATATTCAACATTTGTGGAATCCAAAAAAAGAATAACAATTGAAGCTAAAATAACGATTGTCATGAAAGTTTGAGTTACTTGGGAAAACCAAGTATTTTCACAAGAATCATCTGCCCTCCAAAAATCACTTTCTCCAGGCTCACATCTCTCAACAAAAGTGGATCTATGTTTTTTGTTGCATATATATAGAACTCTAGGGGGCGGCCATGTTATAATGACGTATCTATTTTTGCATTCTTCTGAAGACCTATTTTGTATTTTTTCAGAAACACCATCCCAATTTATTTTTTGCCCATCTTTGCTAACGAGATCTCGCAATTCTCGAGTATCTTCATCAGACCAGGGATCACCTATAGGAAGAGGCGGCCCACCGCCTTCATGGTACCATAAGACTTTATCGTTCTCCAAAAACACACACGATTCATCTCGTTTTGTTAATGACCCCCAATTTACTTTACCATCCGACCGTACAAAACACTGAAATTTTGCATCATCACAAAAGCGTCTAATCTGATACCTCCAACCATTGATATTTTCAGCTTTTCCAGCATCACTTCTTGAACTTTCTATTTCCTCAACTGAAACTCGTGTCGCAATCAAGCCTTTACGAATGTGCACATCTAGTTCCTTTTGCAATTCTTCGCCAAGAATACCCCAATCTTGAGAACACGCGATAATTTGCTTACCGACAACTTTTATTAATTCTTTTGTTTCATGTGAAACTTGTGACAAAGATTCATGTAATTTCATTTCACTTTCTTTTGATATATCTTCTTCATACTGTACAGGAACTCGCACCATATAGAAAGAGCGAATCACGTCAATTTGGTTATTTTCAAATAGAGACGACTTATTTGAAGATATTTGAGACTTTGCCATATCTGCATTCAAATCCGATTTAGAATCAACTAGTTTTGTTACAGAATTTTCACTTTCGAGGTTCTTACTGCTTTTATCATTTGCTTTCAAGGTCATCTTTGAAAACTTGTGTCCATTGATTCGCAACAAACTTAAAGCAGCCATTGCAGAATGAAATTTTTGCTTTAATTTCATTCTTTTGCGATAATCATTGACTGCTTGTGAAACCATGTAAAATTTTCGACCAACAATGGTTAAAGGCATTGCAATATAAAGAGTTCCGATCACTCCAAATATGATAGCAAAAGCTTTTCCAGGTATTGTTTTAGGAAAATATCGTCCATATCCAACGCTAGTCATAGTAACAAAAGCAAACCACCACGAATCAAAAAGGTTTTGGAAATCACATTTGTCACCTATCGATATAGACTGACCCCCAGATCCCTTACTTGGAGAATTGAAAACGTACATGATTTCGGAGTTTGTCAATGCATCACTTTCAAGCTCGATTGTAAATGGATGCGTTGCGTTATCTGGATTATACGGCCAACCTACGCAATACAAGTATGTTCCAAAAGTAAAGAAAGCTCCGCCAGCAATCAATGTCACGATCAAAAGGAAGATAATAGAAATATATATCCGTGAGAATGACTCTTGGCAAGTCGTAATAAGAATACGAAAATAGTTATTGTTCCTGTTCAGCATTATCAATCTAAGGGTAACAAAAATCCTAAAGGGACGCACGTAAGCATGGGACATGGTATTATAACCAGGCATACCCCAGACATCATATTCGAAAGCTCGTCGATAAACACAAACAGTTATCAATTCAATTATAGAAGATAAAAGGGTGATAAAATCTATGATTAAATATGGATTTCTAAGGCCACTGAAAAAATTCAGATATCGCTTACTATTAGGATTATCTGGATCGTAATCCTGATTTTTCTTCCGTCTAACAGATATGACCTGCAGAACAAACTCCAAAAATAAAAATGCACATACCAAAGCTTCAACCCAAGCAAAAAAGTAATTAAGGGACGCTTGCGTGACATTGTTCGGTAAAAACATATTCAAGCTTCCGCGATTATCGATGCATTGTATTCTTTTGCACAGGGGAACTGCGCCATTTCTTAATCCACGCATCAGTTTCATGATTTCAGCATCATTTCCACCAAATGGATCCACACCATACGTTGTCGTGATTGCTTCACTTGTTTCTGTTAAAGCATTGTTTATACTAATGGTATCTGTGCTACTCACTGGGCACGTCACGTTTGCACGCAAGTTTTCATTTCGATATGGAAAAGCGTTTCGAAGATCACGAAAATGTGTGATCATACCATCATAAGTCACATTACTGATCCCTTCTTTACACAACAGACGCTTACCATCCACAAATGAATCTGTTGTAGCGTTATAAGAAGAACATGATTGAGGATAACAGCCCCAACTTTTGCTCTTTACTGCATCTGATCCGTATGTGTCTATTGTCAGACACCATCGGACTGCCTCTTCTTGGCAGGTAGGCTCTTCTGGACCATAGACATTAAAGTAAGGAGATGTTTGGGCAAGCAGGCTAATTATGCTCAGCACAATCACAAGCCTTCGGAAAAAATTGAAAAATTTTCCAAAACATGGAAACGATGAGTTCTTGGGTGCGTTTAGAAAGAGCCAAAGCTTATCATTACACCTTCCCTTAGCAGATCCTTTTTTTGCGTAATTAATGTTTGCAAACCGTTCTTCATTTTGCTGCTCAAGTCTGTGGACATGGTCATGTTTCTCAAAACACTTTACATATACTCTGTCACCTTTCGCAAATTTCTCATGAGAATTGACATCATTTTCAGATGCACTATAAGCGTATGGACGTATGCGCTCTAGCTTAACATGTCTTTCTCTTTTGTTCATATCATGCCGTTCCCTATCAATGTCATCATAAAGAATGGTAAAGTACTTGCCACTCTTACTAATGTTTTCAATTACACCGGGGTACATATTATTTTTCAATGATTTCTTTCTGTTGTCAGATGCGATGGTTTGTTTACTAGACTTGCGATCGATGCTAATTAGCTGATCACACTCATGGAGCTTCGAGGCGGGTGAAAATTTGCTCAAGCTTTCACAAATTTCATGATGTATTTTATGGCATCTTTTCATGGTGACGGCAACACCTCTTCGATACCTGTGCAGAATCTCTGCTGCATCTAAATATCTTCCAGCATGCTTATCAAGATCTATACTATTTTCCTCGACATGATCCACAGATTTTGATCGCTCCAAATGTGAAATATAATTCACCCTTTCCGGTGGAAGCCCATTAGCAATAGCATTTCTCTTAATTATCTTTCGCTCTTTTCGCATGATGCTTGAAAAACCGACTTTATTTAATTCCATGACGTAATCATTTTCAATTTGTACATATTCCTCCAGACCAATACATTGATCTATGTTTAATTTTGCAGCACTACAATCTGCCATAAGTTGGTATAAATTATTTAGAAATTCCTGTCTCGTCTCTTGTGGAGATTTATTTTTTTCGCGTTCGGGGTACATAGCCTTATATGCAGCTTCAAATGCGTTACCCATTGCGGCAAGCGGAAGAGACACATAGAACAGACCAAATAAGATTACAACTACTGTTATGAATTTGCCTTGGTGGCTCAGAGGATACTGGTCACCATAACCGATGGTAAGTATCGTTATTATTGCGAAATACATCCCATTAACCACATCTGATACCAAACAGTCTTCAGTGATGCATGGTTCTGCGCTCAGAAATACAAATGCAACCACAATTGAAGTAACAAATGCAAAGTATAAGATATAACCGATCATTGCAGCAGAGTTTTTAATACTTTCGCATATAATTCTAGTCCCTTTTATATGGCGCGTGAGCTTAAACACACGAAACAGACGAAACATTTTGATTGCATTTACAATTCCTGCCATAGGTTTACCGGTGAGCCCAGTGTATATAGTTTCAAGATACGCAGGAAGAATAGCGAAAAAATCCAAGTAATTCATGAAGTCACGAAAAAATGGAATTTCGGGAGTTATTTTCTCTTGCACCTCACCGTGCTCGTCAACTATTGCGTTCCACAATGGCTTCTGACAATACGATTCAGCAACAACGAGACGAACAATCAATTCTAATGTGAACAGTATTGTGAAGAGCCATTCAAAAGCACTTAACATGTCTCGGTTGAAATAATCGTTGTGGCAGCGGTATATATCTGAGCGCGTTTTGTTGTGGTAAGAGCACGGATAATCGCAAATTTTTGTACCGTTAACGTCTGTGTAACAATACCCAAAGCTCTCCAAAACAATCTCATCCGCCGTTGCGTCAACATCGATATTGAAACTATCCATAATGTAAAAAATCACTGAAAGAAGAATCGCAACAGTGAAAAAAATATTTGTTGCACGATTGAGCGTTCCACCTATGCACCGCAATAAAATTGGTTCATACATCAAAATCAGATTCATTATTCACAAGGTGCGTATGTTCAAATAGAGTTTTTTCATTACCTAAAATTTTGTCACCTTTTGGATTATCACATATGTCTCTTAGTTTAAAGCGCCAAGTATTCCGTATTTTTATGTAGGCTTCATTTGCTTGTTTAGCTTTATTGGCTTTGGAGGCTTCAGCTTGAGAGGTTGCTTTGAGAAGTTCAATTTGCTTTCCATAGACAAGATAAGATGTCAGATTGATTCAAAAGTTAAAGTTAACGACACTTCAAACAGAAGGAAAAGAATGAGCAAGTGATACCTTTTCAAACTTTTTGTTTTTAAGAACATCTGCGGATAAAAGCGCCATCGAGCTTTTTCTGGAACTGTTGAAATGCTTTTCTGATGCAAAATTTTGATTCTCACTTTCATTGTTCGTAAAGTTAGAAGCAGGTACTTCTTCCACACTGTCATCGCTGTCACTAAAATTCTGAAGCTTAGCACTGCTCATAATCACAGTACGCAATGTACGCGGGTGCCTAAGGTGATTTTACCTTTTATTGCACAAATATCGAACTTGTGCTTCCAGGCTCTTTCGGTAACTAGAAAGACAAAGAACGCAGGAAAGCTTGGAAACGTGTACACATGATTGGAAAAAGTAATATCACAACAAAATGGTTGTAAATCTAGAGCATTAGTTGTTGCTGAGAACTGGTTGCTGCTGTAAGCAAGCCTCAAGACCGTCGGTACACAGTCCCTCGCTCACTTGATTCGAGTTTGGAGGAAGAGCATGCGTGAACGAGTGGACGAATGAATTGCAACAGAAGAGCCATGAAGCGCTTAGAAACGAGGAAACGAGGCGACGATGTAATTTAGTTGAGCAAGAAAATAACCGAAATATTCATCATGTGCTCGAATAATGAACACATGTTAAGATATTGGCAACAGAATCCATCCATTCCTTCTTGCCGTTGTTGCTGCTTGTTGGGGGTTTCTTTCGCCCATCACAAA
>JACLAD010015876.1_pt1 | contig 10178 bp, 9 predicted proteins | sample 8027901 | NCBI WGS metagenome assembly JACLAD01 (sample SAMN15725071, study PRJNA655200) | protist metagenome | isolation source: fluorescence activated cell sorting (FACS) single amplified genomes of... | place: Spain: Blaines Bay Microbial Observatory, Mediterranean Sea | collected 2016-07-05
AGGCTGTGGAAAATCCACAATCCTTCGATTGATTGCGGGGTTGGAGTTTGCCGAATCTGGAAATGTACTGATTAATAATCAGGATGTTACTCAATCAGATCCCGCGAAACGCAGTGTCTCGATGGTTTTCCAATCCTACGCGCTTTTTCCTCATCTAGATGTTCGTGAAAACATCATTTTCGGCCTTAAAGTTAGAAAGGTTCCCTCAGCAGAACGTGAGGCTCGGCTGCGTACTGCGGCAGAGATGGTTGGACTGGATCAGTTGCTTTCCAGAAAGCCAGCCCAACTCTCAGGAGGGCAACGTCAACGCGTTGCTTTGGCTAGAGCAATTGTAGCCAATCAGCCTGTTTGCTTGATGGACGAACCACTCTCCAATCTCGATGCAAAACTGCGAGCCGAGATGCGGGAAGAAATTCATCGACTCCAAAGGAATCTCAATCTGACCATGATCTACGTAACACATGATCAAACAGAAGCGATGTCTATGGCAGATCAGGTGGTGTTGCTGAAAGATGGTCGGATTATTCAGGTGGGAGCGCCCGCGGATCTCTATGATACACCCTCTACAGTCTTTGCTGCTCAATTCTTGGGTACCCCTCCTATGAATATTCTGCCCAAGAAGATAGTTCCTGCTTTATCTGGAACCCCCGAATCTGTTGATCGGATAGGTATTCGACCCGAGAAAATCCAGCTGTCAAATGATGGAATCCCAATGACTGTGGATGCAATTGACTACATGGGGGCTGAGACTGTTCTGCGAATGTTATATCAAGATCATCGCCTGATGGCCCGCATTGATGGAAAAGCTCAGGTATCCATCGGAGAATCGGTCTCAGTTAATTGGGACCCAGCTGACTGCCATGAATTTGACAGAAATGGCAACCGAATTTGTGCCTCATGATGAGTCACATCACCCGACTGTAGCAAAGCTAGAGTCGAGTTTCAGAACCAGATTGGTTCTTTAATTCCCAGCGTCAAAAGGGAGAAAGCATGTTCAAGAAACTAAAAAAATTTGCGACCGGTTTTGCGCTGACCGCAGGGGTCTGTTTTGCCTCAGCAGTAGTTTATGCACAAACTGAGTTGACAATGTACTATCCGGTGGCCGTTGGTGGTCCACTGACGAAAATCGTGGATGGGATCGTTGAGGATTTCATGAAGGAAAACCCTGACATTAAAGTCAGCGCAATTTATGCGGGAAATTACAATGATGCCCGAATCAAAGCGCTTGCTGCTCTCAAGAGCGGGCAGCCTGCTCAGTTGTCCGTGATGTTTTCCATTGACATCTATGAATTGATTGAGCAAGACGCGATCGTCGCATTTGATGACATCGTCTCCACGACAGAAGACAAGGCGTGGTTGGATTCCTTTTATCCGACCCTCATGGAAAATGGCCGTACTGCCGGCAAAACTTGGGGCATTCCCTTTCAGAGGTCCACTATTGTGATGTATTACAATAAGGATGCATTCCGTGAGGCGGGCTTGGATCCAGAGAATCCTCCTGCAACGTGGTATGAGTTGGTGGAAGCTGGAAAAAAACTGACAGCCAGTGATGGCTCAAAGTGGGGTATGATGATTCCATCCACAGGTTACCCATACTGGATGTTTGGAGCTCTGACGATGCAAAACGATCAAGTTTTGATGAGTGGCTCTGGAGATCAAACATATTTTGATGCATCCGGGACTGTTGACGCTCTGCAATTCTGGAAAGATCTTGGATCCAAGCACAAGGTGATGCCAGAAGGGACCATTGAATGGGGTACATTGCGTCAGAATTTCTTGGAGGGCAAAACCGCAATTATGTGGCACTCTACGGGTAACCTGACTACGGTCAAGAACAACGCCAAGTTTGATTTCGGTGTGGCTATGTTACCTGCAAACAAACGTAGAGGAACCCCAACCGGCGGAGGAAACTTCTATATCTTCAAGCAGACATCGGAAGCAGAGCGGGTTGCTGCAATGAAGCTGATCAAGTTCATGACTAACCCTGAGCGATCAGCAGAATGGTCCATCAAAACAGGTTACATGGGTGTAAGTCCGGCCGCCTATCAGACTTCTCAGCTTAAGGACTATGTCGTTGACTTTCCCTATGCAGCTGTGGCTCGAGATCAGTTGAATTATGCAACAGCAGAACTCTCTACATTCGAAACAGGAAGAATTCGAAAGGCCTTGGATGATGCTATTCAGGCAGCCTTGACGGGGGCAAAATCCCCGGAAGCCGCCTTGAAAGAAGCCCAATCTACGGCTGATCGATTACTGCGTTCTTATCGTTAATTTCAATTGACGGTCCGACGTTGCTTGGACCGTCAACACCCATCCCACAAAAATTTCTTTTCATGCGATCTAATGGTCCGGGAATGCGACATGTATACGGGTGGTTGTTGCTGACTCCGGCTGCTATTTTGCTGATTGCATTCACCCACTATCCCACCATAGCGACCCTCATTGACAGCTTTTTTTCCAAGTCCTCAGCCATCCGACCCAGTCGATTTATTGGGGTGGGCAATTATGAAGCAATGTTAGAGGATCCGATTTTTTGGAAGGTACTGTTCAACAATCTGTGGTTTGCGTTGGGAACCATTCCTACTTCGGTTGCGATTGCGATTGTAATGGCCCTTCTCGTAAATCGTTCCTTGCCTGGCCAAGGCTTTTTGAGGATGGCTTATTTTACACCAACGATCCTACCGATGATCGCTGTTGCCAATATCTGGTTATTCTTCTACACGCCAGAAATTGGTTTGATCGATCAGATCTTACAAGGACTTGGCCTGTCTGGGCACAATTGGCTGGGTGATCCAGATACCGTTCTGGGTGCGGTCATTGTGATGACAGTATGGAAAGAGGCGGGTTTCTTCATGATCTTCTATCTCGCAGCTCTGCAACATCTCCCAAAAGAATTGGAAGAAGCTGCAAAATTAGAAGGCGCGTCTCGATGGTATTTCTTTTGGCGTGTTACTTTCCCTTTGTTGATGCCAACAACTCTTTTTGTTTTGATCAACGCGGTTTTGAATTCCTTCAAACTTGTCGACCATCTTTTTGTTCTGACGAAGGGAGGGCCTGACAACGCTAGTAATCTTTTGCTCTACTATATCTACGAAAACGCTTTCTCCTTCTTTGATCCAAATTACGCTTCCACGCTGACAGTAGTGCTGTTGGCTCTTCTAGCAATTTTAGCTTTGCTTCAGTTTTTCCTCTTGGATCGAAGGATTCATTACAGATGACTGAACAACTCCGTTCCCCGAGAAATTGGGCATATTCCAATGGATTAGAAACTGTTGGTGCTTGGTTGCTGGCACTCCTTTGGATCTCACCCCTGCTCTATGCCTTTTGGGCAGCCTTCCACCCTAGTGAATATGCTGTCAACTTTGAGTTACTTGCTCCAGTTACGCTCAATAATTTTGGGGAGGCGCTTTCTCAGGCACCTTTTCTACAATATGGCTTGAACACCTTCATGCTAGTAACAATGCTTCTAGCATCACAATTGATTGTATGTACATTGGCTGCTTACGCCTTTGCTCGATACCAATTTGCCGGACACAACATCGCCTTTTCTTTGGTGCTAGTGCAGTTGATGATTACCCCTGAAATCCTTATCGTTGAAAACTACAGCACTCTTGCAGACCTCAGCTTGGTGGATACCATCACCGGAATTGGGCTGCCCTATATGGCTAGTGCTTTTGGGATTTTTTTGTTGAGGCAAGCATTCAAATCTACTCCCAAAGAGTTAGAAGAAGCAGCTCGCTTGGAAGGGTGTGGGATGTTTGGTGTTCTGTGGCGGGTTTATGTTCCTTTGGCGAAACCGACCTACCTTGCCTACGGATTGGTCTCCATCAGTCACCACTGGAATAATTTTTTGTGGCCTTTGATTGTGAGTAATTCCGTGGAGACACGACCTCTTACAGTCGGATTAGGGGTTTTTGGAGCACCAGAATCAGGAGTCGATTGGTCCATTGTTTCGGCGGCAACCCTGCTTTCAGTTGCTCCATTAATGATAGCGTTCCTGCTGTTTCAAAGACAGTTTATCCAGTCCTTCATGCATTCTGGAATCAAGTAGTCATTCTTTTAACCAAAGATTACTTAAAAACCTACTGGCACATGAGGGATATAGGGTGCTTCCAACCTGTCAATCATTTCTTGATCCAGCACTAAGTCCAAACCACCGAGCATTTGCTCAAACTGTTCTGACCTCGTATAACCGATAATTGGTGCTGCTACTCCTTCCTTCTGACGAATCCAAGCCAAAGCGACTTGTACCATTGGGCGGCTAATTTCTTGGGCTATTGCTTCAACATTACTGATTACAGCGTTGTCGGCATCAATCGTGTTGGAATACATATTTTCAAGGACGTTGTCAGTTTCAGCCCTTGCTGTTGAGATACCAACTGGACGGGCCAATTTACCTCGAGCAATTGGGGACCATGGAATCAGGCCGACACCCTGATCCAAACAAAGTGGAATCATCTCGCGTTCCTCCTCACGATAAATCAGGTTGACCTGATTCTGCATACTTGTGAAGCGAGTCCATCCATTCTCCTTGGCAACTTGCTGGGCTTTGGCGAATTGCCAGGCATACATTGAAGAAGCCCCGATGTATCTTGCTTTCCCAGCACGAACTACATCATTCAAAGCCTCCATGGTTTCCTCGATCGGGGTAACTGGGTCCCAGCGGTGTATCTGATAGATATCCACGTAATCAGTTTGTAGCCGTTTTAATGAGTTATCAATTTGCCGCATGATGATTCTACGTGACAATCCCCGCCAATTCGGATCCTCATCTCCAAAGACCTTGGTTGCCAAAACAATCTCATCCCGTTTAACCCACTTCCATAGCACTCTTCCAAGAATCTCCTCCGAAGAGCCGTCTGAGTAAACATTGGCGGTGTCGAAAAAATCAATGCCGGCATCAAGTGCCTGCCGAATCAGGGGTTTTGATTGTTCTTCAGGGAGAGTCCAGGCATGATTTCCGCGCTTGGATTCTCCAAAGGTCATACAACCAAGACAAAGCTCTGAGACAAACAATCCTGATTTACCAATTCGTTTTCTTTCCATTTTTCTACTTAATCTAAGGGCTTAATTATAAAAAAACGAGTCTGCAGTAGGGTTTCGAAATCTTTCCAGGAGTGATAATTCGCAAATATTAGTTGAAGATCTGCACAAATGTTTTGGTGGGAGTTATAAGAATTTTTTCAATTATGAAAGTCTAACAATTTGAAAAATTCAAATACTGGAGATTCAAGACCGCTCCTTTTCCAAGCATTTTTCAATATAGATTTTGGTAGGATAGTCAATGGGGTATTGATCCCCAATCTTTGTGAAGAGTTTCTTAGCCCCTTGGAAATTGCCAGCTTGAAACAGGCTAAGTGCGGTCATGAACTCTCCTGAGAATTGGATTTGATCTTCGGTTGCCTGCTTTATAGATTCAACCAATTCATAGATTTCCACTTCTTGTTGCTTACCCTTCACGGCGACGGAACCAAGCGGCCTGAAAAGAAATTCCTTTTCTGCAGCATCACGAGTGTCACTGCTAACGATGATTTCCGTCTTATAGATCTTGTTGACACCCTCAAGACGACTGGCCAGATTCACACTGTCACCTACAACAGTGTAATTCATTCGACTCTGCGAACCGAGGTTGCCAACAAGGGTTACACCAGTATGGATCCCAAATCGTGACCAAAAAGGCTTCTTGCCTTTTAACTCCCATGACTGATTCATTTCCTGAATCCCCTTGCTGCAGCTTAATGCGGCATGACAGGCATGAATTGCGTGTTGTTCAGAAGATACTGGGGCTCCCCAAAATGCCATGACTCCGTCTCCAAGATACTTGTCAACAGTACCATGATTGAGTCTGATCGTTTCCGCCAACATACCTAGATAGTCTGACAACTGAAGCATCAGGGGTTCAGGATCCAAATTTTCTGAGATCGTGGTGAAATTGGCTATGTCGATAAACATGATGGTTAAAGTACGTTCATTCCCACCAAGATTCGCTCCTTCTCCACGCTCTATGAGTTGACGTACCAATTCCGAGGGGATATAAGCTTGGAAAGCTTTTATACTGTTCCTCATGGCCGTCATTCCCTGACTGAGATCGTGAACTTCGCTAATTGCCGAATCTAATTTGAATTCTCCATCAAGTTCTAACTTCCCAATTTTCTTTTGCTCTCGAGTAATGGTTTCAATTGGTTTTGAAATATTGTTTGATAACCACCAAGCTGTCCCAATTGACAAAGATAAAATAAACAATGATATTAATATAATGGCTTGCTGAATTTCACTAAAAAAACCAATAAAATCATTCTCAGGGACAACGATTACAATTCGCCAATCTTTACCGAACTCTGCTGGAAAAGTTGTGAAAGCTGATAAATAGTTAATCCCGTTTTCAGTGACAGAGAAAGAATTTTTGCCAGTTTCAAAATAAGTGCTTATTGCTTTTTGAAGATAAGGCAATTCTAACTCTGTGTATTGAATAGTCCTGAGTTTATCATTCTCCATTTTCACAAGGTTGATCTTCGGAAAGGCTATAACTTCTCCCTCTCGATCAATAATTAAGACGAGACCCTTTCTGCCAACTTTTTGGTCTTCAAGAAAGACTGAGAGTCTATCTAATTCTATATCGACCCCCACTACACCAATTAGTTCTCCAGATGCATTAAAATATGGTTCAGCAACCGTAATCCCGGGCTTCTTTGCTGTAAAAAAAATGTAGGTGTCAGACCAGAAGATCTTCTGAGCTTTCTGGGCACCCTGATACCAAGGTCTAAGCCTCGGATCGTAGTTGTCATCCTTATTTACTCTAATTTCAGTGAGTTCACCCGCAGCGTCAAAATGCTTCCAAAAACTATTCTGGATGACACTTGTATTTTGATCCCTGATGATATTTAAATCTTGTAAACCTTTTTCTTCAAGAAGGTTCAGGAATTTGGGTAAGAGTTCACCTGAAGGATCAATTACTTTGATTCCAGCTTTCCCATTTTCCATTTGCTTTGCAAATAAGAACCGTCCTTGTATGTCTCCCACAAAGATTCCTGAGATATGTGAATGCAATTTCAGCATATTCAGGGCGTGAGCTCCAAAATGAGTTTGGATGGAGTCATTATTTCGGAGAGAAATTTGTAGTTTGCCAGGATTGTCAGCAAAATTTTTTGCTATTTGGACTGCAGGGTTTAGGAAGGTGATTGTTGCGTCACTTACATTTTTCGTGATTACAGAGAAGAGATCTTGGGTGATTTGGTTTATACCATCGAATGCCTGTTTTTGAGTGTAAAGGAAGATAACCAATACAGTTGTTATCAAAAGGGCAGAGAAAGCGACGATAATTTTTACTTTTAGTTTAACTTTCAATGAAGCCTGCCAAGTAATTATTTATTAACGATGGGTTATCTCAATTGCTCAATTGATTTTGAAAGTAAAACTAACATTCCGTTCAGAAAAGTAAATCAGTAGTCGGGTTTTTTGTTGGGTTTTTACAGATATTCCATTCCTCATGATACTCAATGGGGAGCATGCCCAAGGGTTCCCCTGAATTGAATAGTGGTTTGAAGTTTTTCACTTTTCTCGAATTTTTCACCGTTGATCAGTGAAACCAGAATCTGGGCAGCTCGGGTACCCATTTTACGGTGAGGTACATGTACAGTGGTTAGTGCTGGGTCCACCACTTGTGCTAATTCGATATCATCAAAACCCGTGATAGAGAGATCATAAGGAATTCTAAATCCCATCTCTTTGGCTTTTCTTAAAGCACCGACTGCCAAGACGTCATTACCTCCAATCACAACGGTTGGTCTCTCTTCGGCCCCCATGATTTTCTCGAAAGCTTTTGAGCCATTTTCAATGGAGTAGTTCGTCTGCACCAATTGAAGATTCCTTTCTGGTAGATCAGCCTTTTTCATGGCTTCCTGAATACCCTTCAAGCGATTCCTTGCTCGATCATTATTTTTTAGTGAGGCTGTGATGAAGCCAATTTTTCGATGGCCAAGCTCTAATATCTTTTTGGTCAAGTTATTCATGGCTTCGACGTTATTGAAGCCAATAGCTGGCCGAGATTCAGATGGATCGAAAGCCCATGTTACCAGAACTGGAATTTTACGATTTCTCAAAAACTCATAAATTACAGGATTGCGGTCGTACCCAATTAGCAATAATCCTTCCGCACCTCGAGCAATCAGGTTTTTGATCTGCTCTTCTTCTCTTACTGGTTTATAGGAAGAACTGGCTACTAATAAGGTAAAGCCATGGTTGCTTAGCTCTTCCTGAAAAGCTTGGATGCCTTTGGCAAATATCGAGTTCTCCATCGTAGGAATCACTGCACCAACCGTCTGAGTTCTACGTGCCGCCATGGCCCTGGCACCAAAATTTGGTGTATAGGATAGAGCATCGATTGCTTTAAAAACTCTTTCTCTAGTGTTGGGGTCAACTCTTTCCGGACTGTTCAGACAGCGTGATACCGTCGCAGTCGAAACCTGAGCCTGTTCAGCAACATCAGCGAGAGTCGCGAGTTTCTCTGTGCTATTGTTCGACTTTTTTTTGTTGGAATTCAATTTTTTCTTTCCTGAAGAAAATTTATCAATTCAAATGGTTAATAATATATAGCCAATTTTTTCCAAAATACTAGCCTATGAAAGCGCTTGCATCAAAATTAATATTCGGTTATTTGATTTGCCATGTAAGCGTTTACATAGCGCTTACTGAAGCCATAATTTTGTGGTAATTCTTAATGGGAGAATGGATGTATCTGACGATCATTCTGCTCGTTATTTTCTTTACAAATGTTTTGATGGGAACTTTGGGAGGACAGCCGGTTTTAGGTGACATCGGTGAAATGCTGCTGTTATTGGTAGCCTCCATAATTTTCACAATCACCATCTTGAAACATGAGCGGATTGAGAGGATAGAACGAAATTACCTTTACTTGCGGAGGAAATTACCAAATCTTTTGGAAGTCCAGACATTTTGGTCCATGCAGCTGGAATTAACCCGCGACAAACTGCAGACCAAGTCACCTCAGAACAATGGGAATTGACACTCTGGTTGAACCTCTCGCTACCTTTTTTCCTCAGTGAATTGTTGATTGGAACTATGCAGAAGAAAAGTTGGGGAAGAATCGTTAACTTTGCATCATTACAGACTACAAGGGCTTTCCCCGGTGGAATAGCTTACGGTGCTTCAAAGGGCGGTGTTGGACAATTGACCCGTGCAATGGCGGAAGCTTGGTCTAGAGATGGAATAAATGTCAATGCAATCGGCCCCGGATTTTTCCCAACTGAACTGACCAAGGCGGTTTTTGAAGATCCTGAAAGATCAGCTAGGAACGCAAATCAGACGTGCATTGGAAGAAACGGAAACTTGGAAGATTTAGATGGCCCACTGTTGTTCTTATGTTCGGAAGCATCTCGATTCGTAACTGGCCAAATTCTGATGGTAGATGGAGGATTTACCGCGAAATGAAAGCTTTGATTTACACTGGTCCTGAAAAGGTGATCTACACAGATGCATCGGACCCAGATCCCCAACCAGAGGAAGCGCTGGTTCGAGTGGATAGTGTGGGCATTTGTGGTTCAGACATGCACGCATTTCTGGGTCATGATGAAAGGAGACCAGCTCCACTGATCCTCGGGCATGAGGCTGCCGGGGTTGTAGTGCAGGGGAAAATAGAAGGGAAACGTGTGACTTTTAATCAGGTGGTCCAGGGTTCGAGTCCCTGTCAGCCCACCAACAAAATCAAATACTTAGCTGTTACAGGCTCCCCGAAAGCACTCCGAAAATAAAATTGGTAGCAAAAAAGTCGTAATTCGCTTCCGAGACCGTCCCTACAATACTTCTCGCCGTCACCATTAGAAAACATCGAAAAGTAAGTATTTCCTAGCCTTCAAAACCCAACACCTTTCCCGCCAGCATTGCTGCCCCTACGCCCCTAGTTCTCTTCTGGCAGGTGACCGGTCACCCGGAACCCACGCAGCAAAATTTCATCAGTGGTCCGACCCAAACTCCAACGTTGTTGCCTCGCCACTTGCCGCAGCAGTTGCATCAGATCACCATGCACCATACAACTCAAATGCTTTCTTCGTTCACGGTACACTTCCGCTGAAATCGTGTTGATCTCCTTCATTGCAATTCTCCTATCTAACGTAGCCAAACTTACGAATGGACGGCACAGTCGAAAACTTGATCTTCAACAA
>JACLAD010006039.1_pt1 | contig 10176 bp, 15 predicted proteins | sample 8027901 | NCBI WGS metagenome assembly JACLAD01 (sample SAMN15725071, study PRJNA655200) | protist metagenome | isolation source: fluorescence activated cell sorting (FACS) single amplified genomes of... | place: Spain: Blaines Bay Microbial Observatory, Mediterranean Sea | collected 2016-07-05
AAGAAGAGAAAAAGAGAGAAAAAGACTCTCTTTCCCCCGATCCCAGTGGTGCTAGGTGGTGGGTGGCTGGGTGGCTGTGTCTGGGTGGCTGTGTGAGGGTTGTAGGGGTCAAATCATCCCCACCTGCCCCCCTCTTCACACCCGGTGTTGCTGCATGCCTGCCCTGCTCACTTCTGTAACTTACAGGTGGCAGGGCCTTTGGACCCCGGGGAAGATGGGTGGTCCAGAGGTAGGCCGCACCTACATACCATCTCTCCCCCTCTACCACTCCTGCTGTGCCTGCTGCTCTGTGCTATCGCCTCTCGCAGCATGCTCATCGCGTGGCGGGTGTGTGCTGCAGTTCGTGGCTGCGGTCAAGGCTGGCGACATCGAGCAGGCGAAGAAGGAGATCAAGCGCGTCAAGAATCCGAATGACCACAAGGAGGTCATCCAGATCATCTGTGAGGCTTGGAATCCGAACCTGGAGCTGTTCAAGCTGCTGCTCGACGCCGGGGTGAATCCCACGGTGGGTTCCCTTCCCCCAAAGCTGATCCTGTGCCCTGTGGTTGCTGCTGGCCATGGGGACCGCCGTATGCCGTTGCTGGTAGTACTCCGTGCCTTTGATACTGTGATGTCGGAAGGGGCGTGAGTTGTTCATAGCCACGAAGAACGGCAACGTGGAGCTGGTCAGGATGTTGCTCGACGCTGGACTTAGCCCTTCGTTAAGAGAGATGAGTCCTGGTAGACAGGTGAGTTCTGCCCTGACCCCCATCCCTGGTGTGCACGCAACAATGCTCGTGATCACTGCTCTTGACCCTGTTCAATGTCGAGGATTCCAAGCAAACAAGGTTGTACCTGGAACATGTCGACAAACAACATGCTATTGCCATTAGGACACAACCTTCGGTACAGTCTCATCAGTGTGGATGTCTTTATAACTGCATTGTACGCGTCACGACAGTGAAGCTAATTGGAAATGAAAGATGGGCCAAGCTGCATCCCGATTCGTGGGCCCTCTGCGTTGGCAGCTACGGTTTCGAACCTTTCGATATCAGGGTTGCAGGATGGTTCCGTGTCGAGTTTAGATATGAAGAACTTTTTAAAGAGACATCCGCATCTGGTGTCCGCGGGCATCCTTCTAATGGCGAACCTTACGGCTTCGGTTCTGGGAAACGCGAAACGCCATCGACGAAGCACATCCCCCCGGGGGGAAATGGGTACCGCACCCCATTGATGTTGGCAGCCGCCCATCAGCACCTGGACGTGTTCAACCTGCTGCTCGACCGCGGGGCGGACCCGAACCTCCGAGATGTGAGCGCTCTTCCCCAAAATCTGAACCCCATGAGGCCTCGAGTAGTTGCTTGTGGGGGGGCGGGGGAGGACTGATTCGTAGATAGTTATTATGGGATGGGAGATGCTTACTTACACTGGCGGGTACAGGGCTGCCAGGGACACTCGTCGTGGTGCGCTGATCCTGTGCTTCTCTGCCCGCCAGGAGAATACTTTGTATGACCCCGATAGGACCGCATTGCAGTATGCTGTCATCAAAGGCAGCACGGCCATGGTCCAGCGGCTGCTCGTAAGTGGGGCTGACCATACCATTGAAAGCAGGGTGCGCCGCCTGCCCCGAACCCGCGTGCATCCCTCAGGGTGGTTGCTCGCGGGCTGCCTTCTTCTGACTCGTGCGAGTGTGCTGAGTGGCATTACTTTCGGTGTCGTGCAGGCTGGGAACACCCCGCTGAAGAACGCCAGTGGTGCCGTCAAGGAGTTGCTGGAGGAGGTTTGGATCGTTCCCAATGCACAGCCTGCTTGATCTAAACACCTAAGCGGTTCAACTGCATTGGACTTCCATCCAACACCTGTCCGATACCTGTGTGTAGATAGTGGTTGTTACGCGATTGCCCGCGCCGATCTGGATCGTTTTTGTTTTCAGTATGACTGCGCATCGTCGGCTGAGAGGAGAAATATGTGCGCTGAGTGGAAGGCGGAGTGGGCTGCTCAAGAAGAGGCGCCGATCGTCCCCAACCCTCATCTGACACCCATGCCGAACCTGGCTCATCTTCGGACATGAGCTGGACACTGTTGCAGCCATTCCGACCTCTCCCATTGTGCAAGATCTATCTGATATCCATTTAATCAAGACTAGATTCTGACTGAGATGGTCTCTTGCAGGCCGAGCGCGAGAAGGCGGCTGATCTATTCGCCACCATGAACGGCCTCTCAAAACCCGATGACAAGGTGCATGGCTGGCTGCCCATTGCATCACCTCAGTCTGTGCACTCAGGTGTCTGTTGATCTCGATGGCCAAGGGACATATGACACCTTGGAAGATGGTGGGTCCTCTTACACATCATGAGTAGTCGTGTCATGGGGATTTGGCAGGCATGCTGGTGGCCTGCAAGCCTGCTTTCCTGTGTTGCTTTCGTGCCACATTCAAAGTTCGGCTGCAATCTGGCCGAATCGTCTGGGTGACTCCCAATCAACTATGCACCAGGCAGGGAGCCAAGGAGGCGGATGCCAAGGCAGCGGAAGCTGCCCTGTCTAGTGCCATGGTCGGGCGAGATCCAAAGGCACTACACCGTGCCCTGGAACAGGTCGATACTGTGTGTGGTGCGCCGAGATGATAATGCGCTGTGTCAGGCCAAAAAACTGAGTGACCCGAGCCCGAGCCTTCAGCAGGTCATCACCAAGGCCGAGGAGAGGATTCAAGGCGATAGGGCTATCGTCAATGCGGCATGCAGATCGAAGAATCTGAACGACATCAAGCAAGCACTCAGCACCGCCACCAGCACTCTGCTGGACACCGATCCCGACCTGGTCTTAGCTTGTAAACTCGTGAAAGCAGCGGAGAACCTTGCAGCGGCCGAGAAAGAGAACGATCCAGGCGGACCGCTTCATTTATCGTCTTCTTCTACTAACTATGTTCGATGCCAACCAGATGCACTCGCAGCTGCCATGGCTGAGGCGCGCAGCCTCAGCTTGCCTCTGGGGAAAATAACGGAGACACTGCTTCCTTTGATGAAGGTCTGTGCACCGAACGCACTACTGATCGCCATGAGTGTTTCGTTTTGGACAGGGTTTACAAGCTGCTAACCAGAAAAACGATCTGTCAGCGATCAGTAAGTTTGCTGCGGAACTGGATACCTTGCGTGCCTCTTCTACGATGACCCCGAAAGCTTACAGCGAGGGGCTGGGTGTGTCTGCGCACTATATCATCAACGAGTTGAAGGACGAAGCACTCTTCATGGCGAAGAAGGTGGATCCATCCACGCTGTATGAAGGCGGCAAATACTTCGATGTCAATGACCCTACCTTCCACGACATCAAAGAGGTCATGGCATGCGGCCCACGTTCCCTTGGGTCTGGCATGATGTGCCCTCGCGATGGCAAACCGAAGTGTTCGCTCGTGGATGCCCTCGAGAAGCAGGGTCTGGCAGGGCCCGCCAACGTGTTCCTCTCCTGGGTGTGGGGCTACAAGGTGAGCACATTCGTCGAAACCATTCGTGCCTGGCTGGAGGAAACCGGCGAGGATCCAAAGAAGACATTCATCTGGATTTGCTTCTTCTGGTGAAATGCCTTTGCTTGTTGTGAATCTCACATGATATTGCGTCTAATCTGCGTGTTGTGATGCAGCAACAACCAGTATCGCATCCAGGATGGCAATGCCGACGACCTCGAGGAGGTGTTCGAGACCCGTCTCAAGTCCATCAACAGGATGGTCGCCATGATCGATAGGTGGAACGAGCCTGTGTACGTGACTCGCATCTGGTGTATGTTCGAGCAGTTCACGGCAATCAAACTCGAAGTCCCTGTCGCGATGATCATGTCCCCTGACGAGACTCTCTCGTTCAACAGCAAGATCCTGGAGGGAGGCGATGCGGTGCAGGAAGTGGCAGCAAGCCTGACTAACATCGATGTCGAGAACTGCAAGGCTTCCGTGCCGGCTGACCTCGCCAAGGTGAAGCAGCGCATCAAGACCACCGTGGGCTTCGAGAAGCTCAACTCTGTTGTGAAGAAGAACATCGCTGAGTGGTGCGGCACTCAGGTGTCGAAGATGATTAAGTCGCAGGTGTGAACCTTCGACCTTCGACCATGTCGACTCACATCACACACCTTAAGTCGCACAACTTCCATTGTATGACGGGGCATCATGTGGTCTCCGATGGCCCATCTGTACCCATTGAAGATCCAGCGGTACAAACTTTATGAAGGCACAGCGCCGCATGATGAGCTGCGAACCGAAGCTCGGAGAAGAGCGGTGTGCCCTGCTCGTGGCAGGAGCAGAGCATAGCACATAGAAACGGAAGGGGGCAGCGGCGACGCGTCGCCTGCGGCCCCGCAGCCCGGCCGCGGGGCGGTGCTGGGCGCGCATCCCCGCGGGCCCGCCGCGCCCATCTCCCTGGCCGCATCGAATGCGACTGGGGAAGGCTCCAAAGCGTCTCACCCTTGCAAGGCAGGGTCCTGTGTGAACGCCTTCTGCTCCAGCCAAAACTGCAGCTTGGTGCTCTCCTTGGCGACTTTACGCTCTTCTGGCGTCATCGGTTCCCCATCTAACACCTCGAATTTATCCCCCACCCTGGTCGCCATCACTGATCGATACTGTGTCATGGCGTCCACCACAGGGTTCCCTCGCAGGTCCAGGCTCTTTAGCGCCGGCATGCCCTCAGCGAACTCCACCATCGCGTAGGGATCATCCTCAGGGGGTGTCACTAGCTTGTTGAAGCTTAGATCTGCCACAAAGCACACTGAGTGTAGACTGTTGACATGGTGATGCGGCATCTGTGAATCGTGGCACCTAAGGTGGCGAGCTTTGGGCACTCCAGCAGATGCGAAATGTCGGCACAACTACAGGAGGGGCAGGTTGGATCAGTGCCCCAACACAATGCAGAAGGCTGCACCTTGATGCTAACTCTAGTGCTAACTCCAGTGCTGACCCTATTGCTAACCCTATTGCTAACCCTGGTGCTGACCCTGGGGCATGCCGTCACCTCTTCAACTTATTGCGGCTGACAAGTAACGTGTTTAGCGATCTGTACAGCACACAGCATACTGTAAAACATGAGCCACACCCCCAATGAACTGGCACGATGGGCATGCAAGGGCTGGCACCGCAGGTGGCTGAGCCCTGACAGCGACGAGATGAAATTCGACGACACGTCCAGCACTTCTAACTTGTGCTGGGAGTCCACATCAACATTCAGTCCGTATTGCCAGCATGGTAATGCCATTCTTTTGTGGACTGCACATCGTGTGCAGCGTGCCACAGCGCAGTGGTGCAAGTGTATCAACGGTGCTGGCCGCGGCGGTTACACAACTGTTCGCGTGACGGTGTTACCAGGCCCTCGAGCCCGCTGATCTCGCGGATGCAGTTCTGCTTCAAGTATCTGATGATACAGTCGTAGGTCAGTCTCTAGCCCGCCGTGGCGAGATGTGGTGTCGCTCACAGGCATTTGAGGTCACGCAGCTGCGACAGGTTTTCGATGGTGTGGATCGCGTTGGAATCCAGCCAGATACCTGCCAGTGTGACAGTAAACAGCTCGATGTCGCTTATGTTTTTGAGCACAGCGGGCAGCATGATCAACCTCTCACGCCTAGGTAATCCGACAGACCCTCGATCTTCTTGTAGCCTCGCTTTTGCAGATACAGTCTGTCGTTGAGCTCCTGACGTTGATACAGGCCCTGAAGACAATACAGTGATGATGACACGGCCCCTGGCAGTTGTGAGCGAAACACACCTGATCTACCACAACCTGGTCAACGTTCTCCGAGGTCATCTCATCACCCAACAGATCCTGCAGAGACATGATTGCAGGAAAGCTGATCCGCAGTTTTTTGTTTTTTAAAGCCATGTGGTGCCAAGGAAAGTGACGTGGCATGTCGTTCTTGTCCCGCTTCTGGCGTAACAAGGAAGGTTCCTTCATTATAATCACGCATAAGACACGTAGCGCGGCTTGTTACGCGCCCTGTGCTGCATCGCAGATGCTCAGAAGGTCGAAAAGAGAGGGCCATTCCAGGCAGCATATGAGGCAGGCCTTCGGGAGGGCGAGCAGGCGCACGGGCAGGACGAAGGGCTGACGGATCCGTGGCGGAGCACAGTCCCGCACGGCCAGGAGGGGGAAGAGGCTGAGGACCGCGTAGAGGGCGAGCAGGATGCGGCCGAGGAGGCAGCGCCAGACGCAGAGCAACCAGAGGCGTGGAGATGGACAAGAGTGGATCTAAGCCTGCCTTGCACGACGGTCTCCCCACCACTGTTCACACTGCATTGCTCCCCACTGATGGCTGCCTGTGTTAGACTGCGTCGTTCAGCGATGCAAGGTTGCGGCAGCTTTGCACACCTGCCCTGTGCCAGGCAATGCTCATGGCGCAAGCCAAGGCCCGTGAGCACAGCCGTCCGGCATTTGTACAGTGCGGCGACTGGGCAAGTGAGCCCTCGCTGCAACCAGAGCTGCGGCTTCTACGCGACTTGCAAAAGCGAGGCCTCAAAGCCATGTCATCGCCCAACCATCGCGGGCCTCAGCTAGAGTACCAGCACTTTCACTTAACATACGAAGATTTCGATGGCTTCGGACTCAATGGCTACATGCACTTTGACTTGGTGAACCGCGAGGAGGGGATGGGCCAGATGATCAACCATCTGTACCAGGACTGGCTGCCAGAGCAGATTGATATTTTTGCAGGAACAGGGGCACCTGTGTATGTGCTGGACGGCGAGGAGGCAGAGAGTTGCAGCAACATGTTTGGCGAAGCGGGCTTGGTGTGTGCCAACAGTGACAAGGCGGCAACTGTGCGATGGCGACTCACCACATTTGCCAAGGCTTCTGTGCTAGGCCAACTCTCGCAGCAGCGAAATTGCCGCTCGTGCTTTTGACCACTGGCATGTAAGTGTATGAAGTACGTTTGCGCTAAGTCTGTGGGACACGTCGCGACGCTCTCGTGAACGTGAAACATCGTAGAAACATTGTTTAAACATCGGCTGGCGGAATACCGGAGGAACAACTGGACGAACACCAGCCCCCTTGAGCGCCGTGGCCCCGCCGCTTGATACCCCGGATTTGCGCTGCGCGCGGGGCGACGCCCTGGACAAGCCCGGGGCGCGCTTTAAAGCGGGCTCTAAAGCGGATACTACCGGGACACGCTCTAAAGGTAGGACACACTCATTAGTCATAGTCACCGATGGTACGAGTACACGCACGGGATCACCGCAAGGATCACCAGCTGCAGGACCCCACTCATCTAGCTAGCGCTCATCACGATTCATGGAGACACCAAATGCCCCCACGTGACTCGGCGCCTGTATCCATAAGGAGTCAGTCAATGTGAGAAAACTCAACTTTCTTCCACCTTAATATTCACCACAGTCTGCAGTGCATTTTCCAGGTAGCGCGTCATTGCTGTCACCTGGCACAGCAGGAATCAGCACCGCATGGGAATCCCCGATATAAACACACTCATTCAGAGCTAGCACGCACCGACATGCGAGCATCAGCGTCAAGCTTTTGCTGCTCCAATGACACCCCTTCGAAGTTCATCATTGGCGTGTGCGTCTGCCCCGCTGGCCCTTTATTGGCCGATTTCCATACTGTCGGTGCAGACTTCATTATTGAGCCCATATCACTCTGCACAAGCAGCAATGGTCACAAACCGAAGCGACTGATCAGTGAAGGAGAAATGCACACCATACGATGCATGTCGCTCTGCACCCAGTTTGAAGCTCGATTATCTAACCATCTAGGCTTTGTCCCCGCACTCCACAGCTTTTGAGAACCTGACTCACCATCGTGCTGTGCAGCCTCAGGCACTGTGCTTGCCACCTGCCTGGGGCCGCGTCCTTTATGCTTTTCCTCGCGTTTGCTGTGGCGAATCTTCTTTGAAATCTGGTCCATTCGGGTGGAAGGTGCAGCATTCTCAGCAGCGACACTTCGAGCACTTCGCACTGGCAGCAGGCCTCTTTCAGTGCGTTGCCTGCTGGTTCTCCTAGCTGACTGTCCGCTCTTACTCCACAGTTGTGTGATTAAAGGAGGGCCTCTGCTGCCGCTGCTCTGCTGTGTTCCTGGCCTGGACAGCTCAAGAGTGACATCAAACAGGCCTCTGCCCCCCGCCCCCCCCAGCAAATCATCGTACTGATCCACAGTGATCTCCGTAGACTTGGCTCGCAGTGCTCCACCCGAACGGTGTGTGCTCTTAGGCGGAGTCAGAGCTGCCTGCGAAGCTGCTCGCCGGACAGCAAGCCCAGCCATGCCCTCTAAGCCCTCATCGGCAGTGGGCGCTGGGGCTGTGGAGCCGGTCCCCAGCGGTGGTGTTCGCACTTCTCGCGCCATATACCTGCCAAGGACAATAAAGCGACTGCAGTCAACAGGACCAGCCAAGTGTACAGATAAGCGATAGGCAGTTCACCGTGGCTCCACATCGCGGTACCAATGCTCGGAAAGCTTCTTGGACCTAGCCTCCAGCTCCTGATACCATACCAAGGCCTTAGGACGCTTGGTGCACATTGGGAATGCACGCTGGGAAGGCGTTCATCGCACCTCAAGAGTGAGTCGATGGTTTTTGTTGCTATGTTGGGGCTCGTTGGCCCTCTGGCGCTGTCTTTCAGCCTCTACACTGCTCTCTTCCTCGTGTGCTGACTGCTTGGCAGCCTCGAGGCTTCGGCGCACCTGTAGCCATCCGTGCAGGTCAAGGCAGGGGTGGGTAGAAACATGCTCGATCCCAATGCAACAAGTGCGTCTCAGGCTGCGGTTGTAAGACCTCCTCAGCTGCTTCTCGGTTCCGAGCTTCTACTTCCTGTCGGGCTTGTCGTATTTGTGCCTCTTTGGCTCGCCTTCTGGCAGCCTCCGCTTCCTTCTCCCGCTCCGCCTCCGCCCTGGCGACCTCGCGCGCTGCGCCCTGAGCTGCCTTTTCGAGCTCTCGCTTCTCTCGCTTGGTATCCCGTTTAATTTGGCGCCAGGAACGTTCGTCTAGCGGTTCCAGCAGCGACGGCGCCCTAGTAGAGACCATTCTGGACCTGCAAGAGGAGGTACGCATCAACCACAGAGCACGGGAAAGGCACGCCGGTGGGCGGAAGACACCTTTGGCTGCTCCCTGGGCGACTTGAGCTGCTCCCTGGGCGACTGGACGAGCGACTTGAGCTGCTGGAGGGCCGCACACCTCGTAGCTCGTCCATGCCATGGTCCTCCACCTCCGCCAAGTGGGAGGACTGCATGCCTAAGTTGCCATAACCAGCTTTGTTTCGCCGGGCGTGCTCCTCCTTCTCCTTCCGCTCGGCCTCCTCCTTTCGACGAGCCTTCTCTGCCAGCTTCTTCTCGTAAGCCCGATCCTGTCACGCCACACCTCAGCCACAGCAACCATATGTGCTGTACGGATTTCGCAGCAGCGAGTGTGAAAAGGTGTCGAATCTGTGACTGCGGAGGTGACACACCTGATTTCGTTTGTTGCGATACATTTGCCAAAGTCGCTTGGAGCGGTTGTTATTTACAAAGAGCTCGCACAGAGATGACTCATTATACAGGATCTTCCCTTCCGTCCTGCACAGAGAGGAGTCAGCATGCTTGTAGGCAGCTCACATGGATGTAGTTGTGCTGACAACACAGTCGCCACAGTCACCATGGCTCCTTGTCTTTGCCCTCCACCTTATCGGGGCCCGGTGCAAGGCTCTTCAGCTCTGCTATGGCCTGTTTGGTTCGTGCAGAGTACAGTCGATGATTCTCGTACCTGCTACGGCGGGGGTCCCAGCCGCTGCGCTGTGAGGATGCCCCGGAGGCTGCTGACTGGGAACACGTCTCCCAAGAGCCCTCGCTGAAGCTGGAAGCAGCCGAGCCAGGGCACGGGATCACAGGAGATGCAGGACGTGATGAGCGTCTGGAGCCCTGCCGCGATGCTTGGCGTGAGCCCTGGCGTGATGAGCGTCTGGAGCCCTGCCGCGATGCTTGGCGTGAGCCCTGGCGCGATGCTTGGCGTGAGCCCTGGCGGATCATTCCCGGTACAGATCCCGAGACCCACTCCTGTGGGGTGGCCTCGAAGCGGTCGCCTCTGTTCACACAGCTCCACTTGTGATCGGAGGGCTCTCGGCCATCGGGGTAGTGCACCGTCTGCGGCTTGTACTGCGGTATCCCGTAGATGTCCCGTACCACAAGCTTGGGCTGCTCGATAGGGAGGGTGTCTCGCCGTGCCTCCCTTTGCGCTTTTTTGGTCAAGCGATCT
>JACLAD010008997.1_pt1 | contig 10176 bp, 4 predicted proteins | sample 8027901 | NCBI WGS metagenome assembly JACLAD01 (sample SAMN15725071, study PRJNA655200) | protist metagenome | isolation source: fluorescence activated cell sorting (FACS) single amplified genomes of... | place: Spain: Blaines Bay Microbial Observatory, Mediterranean Sea | collected 2016-07-05
GCAACAACAACAACAACAACAAACAGCTGCAAAATCGTATGGAATATATGAGTAAAAACGCTGGTTGTTTATTTTTTATTTTTCGACAATCTACAGGTATCTCTCCTTTTCTTATTCGAATAATTGAGTTTTTCATATGCTAATTACATGTATATCAATGATTGCCTTGCTGAGCTCATGAGCGCTCTCGAGCTTGTCAAGCAAGGTAGAGTACTCTAGAGTGGGGGGGAGTGCACGTACAATTGTACAAAGGGGAGAAAATTCGAATTCCTGGAATGAAAAAAAAAGAAAGGATTTTTTATCCATATTCACCATGGGATAAATTGTTCAAAAACCACCAATGAAATTTTATATGACATATGTGCATGTTGTTGATACATATGATTTTCCCTAGTATGGGATCGTATGAAGATAAGGTATTACATTGATTACAACGTGGTTTTGATCGTCTCAGTGGAGGGTCGTGAAAAATGAGTGCACGATCGCTTGATGAATCTCGTTACGATTGTCGTACGTTGGACAGACATCATGAAAGAAAGTGTTTTTTTGTCCACATGGCCACTATGGAAAAATTCAGAATTTCAGAATTGTATTCAAAAAAAAGAAAAACGGTTTTTTTCATTTCGTCGTCCAAAATCGAAACTCAAACTTTGCTTGATTTTTTTATTTTATTTTATTTTTTTTGTTTGGAACTGCCAGCGACGGAAATATTTACTTGTTTCCAGAAATGCAGTTTTATCATTTTATCATACAAGATACGATGTGCGAAATAGGCTAACCATTTTGTGTAGTTGCGTTGCGTTGACAGTGGTCTCTTTTTTTTATCTTCTTGCTATTCGTAAAAACAAGCCCTAGAATAGCAGGTATGTTCACGTTAAAAACAAAGTTGTGCGGCGCGCGGCTGTACAAGCTGATAGATCATTGGGCTGCGATCGTTACTCGTTGAATGTAGCAATACAAAGTAATGGCGGAGCCAAAGAAACTCAGCGAGACTAGGCATGAAATAAATTTCAAGCAAAAGCCTAAAGAGGAAAAAAAAGAGGTGGTGCCAACAATTGATTTGGGAGACACACCTGAGTTTTACGTTGATGGATTTAGGCCACCGGAGCCACAACTCTCAAAGAAAGAGCAGGTTATCAATATAATTTCCCTCTTTTTTCTTTGTTGAAGCCTGAAATTGATTGCAAAACGCACCATGTCTTTCTAGATTGAAAGAAAATTACGCGAAAATGCACTGATAGACATCGATCAGTATCCCTCACTTGCAAAGAAACATGTTGAGAGAAGTCGTGCAGAAGTCGCCAGAGAAGCTATTCGAATCCAATACAAAAAAAAAATAAAAAAAATACCAAGAAAGCGTCTCGAAGTTGACATAATCGACAAATTGTTCAAATGCCAAGTTGCATATTTGATGGACGATGTCAAGCAAGTATTTTTTCCTCATGAATGGAAGACTAAGCTGTTGCCGTTGACAGATAAAGTGACTTATTTCATTGTTACAAAGAGAGAATACGAGAAGCCTATTGACCCGTACGAAAATTTTGAATTTGATGGAGCTACAGAGATTTTTTGGACACAGGTCGATAACGATGTGCCAAGTGAAGCGTTAGAAAAGGTACTTCGTAAAGGAATACTAGATTGCGACCAAATATATAAAGATGCAGTCCGAACTCTTGCGCTGTCTCGAAAGAAACTTGCTGAAGTAAGAAAGAAAATTGCAAATGTTCCTTACGTTAAGTTTGACATGAAAGACAAAGAAGCTGAGCAAAATGAGCGATTGGCCTTGGCTCGTTATTTACGTTCAGAAGAGGTGCGGTTGACTGCAGAAATAAAGGTGCAAAATCGGACAAAATTTGAGATGGAAATGTTAAAATTGCAAGAACGCATAGATTTTACAAAGGTAAATGTCAACGAGAAGTTAAACGTGTGCGATTGGAGAATAAGGTTTGGGGGGGAGAGTGGAAAATTGCGCGCAGAGTCAGTCTGCAAGAAACCAGATTGGGATGAGTATCGTGTGTTCCACGATACGGCAGGGAAAAACTTAATTGTTGTAAAGAGTGAGCCACCTGAGGATTGGGACAGAAACAAAGAGTACAATTTACGGGGTAGCTTTCTCAATAGAAGAATGCACGGACAAGGCGAATTAAGACATAATAACGGGTTTGATATATATTCGGTAACACATTTTATTTTCCGCTCAAAAACTGTTTTTGCTTCGAGCCTTGCGCAAAAAATTAAAGTGTGCATTCTGCAATGACTCATAGGGAGTATTTAAAGCGGGACAGATGGAAGGTTTTGGTGAACTTACAACTCCACAGATTTACTACAAAGGCGCATTTAGAGAAAACAGACGGGAAGGTAAAGGTTTTTTCTACTATCGTGATGGTTCAGCATATCACGGTAATGCTGGAACAATGGACTATCATGAAGATGAGAATGGTGCCAAGACTATATCTTCGCTGGGAGCTGGCGATGAGCATAAATTTAGAAATGGGATCCCTCACAATATTTTGCCAAAAATTAGTGAGGACTCCAAAAATTCTAAGAAAGGTAAGAAAAAAAAAAATCAAAGTGAGGGCAAATTTGTATTTCCAGATGGATCTGTTTATGTCGGAGAAGTTAAAAATAACCAAATTACAGGGAAAGGAAAATACACTCGTGTAGATGGTTCATCCATGGTTGGCTTTTTTAAGAATGGAAGGCTGCATGGAAAAGGGACTAAAATTAGTCAAAATGGTTACATTGAGACAGGAATTTGGAGAAATGGTCGATTGCATGGAAGTGGTACGCTGCGTCACCGTTTAGTTGAGCATAGTATATATGAAGGATCATATCGATTTGGAATGTTTGATGGAAGAGGGACACGCACAATCGATTGTGCTGATGAATCTCAGAATTACCAGTATGATGGCTTCTACAAAAACGGCCTTCGTGATGGATATGGTACACTTAATTATGATGATTTTGAGATATGTAAAGATCGTAGAACTGAAAAAGTTTATTATCAGTATGAAAAGAGCTATGTGGGGCGATGGAGATGCGGTAAATATTGTAATAGAGGGCTTCATGTCAGCCTTGATCCTAAAGGATTAGGCAACGACAAGAACTATTTCACGAGCAGCAATTTAGACAAGATCAAGTACCCAGCTCTGTACAATTACTTCCAGGAAGAAGATGATCTCCGTGCTAAGATTGCAAGAGGGAAAAGATCAATGCATAAGGACGCTTCACTTGAATATGCTAAGCACAAAAGATCATACACTCGAAAATTCGATCGAAAATATAAGAAGTCAGCTGTAAATACAGAATATACATTGCAGCAAAAAGAGTATAAAAGGAAGGAACGCAAAGAGGAGCTGGAAAAGATTGAGCAGAAAGAAAAAGATCGACGCAAAGCTCAACTTGAAAAAGACAAGCAAGCTCGCAAAAAAGCTATTCTAAAAATGATCATGTCTGCACAAACGGCCAAAAAAGTGGCTTTGGAAGAGAGAGATAAAGACGCCATGTTACACATGAAAGACAAACATAAGCAAGTAGAGAAAGAATTGCTGGAGCATGTGAAACGTGAGCGAATTGCAAAAGGTAAAGAATTAAGTGCCGCTGCAAAAGCGGAAGCGCAGAAATTACATCGCATTAATATCAATAGACGAAAGCAAGGCTTAAATCCCCTAAAATCGCTTAAAGATGCTGTGCAGCCTAAAAAAGAAAGAAAAAAGAAAAAGTTGAATGATACGATGATAGAAAATAATATTGATGATATAATTGGAACGTCTAGCTAGTCCTTTTAATTAGTAGTGATATTTTATTTAACACTAGGATGAAAGCTCTACCGATCATCTTCTATTTCAAATAGGATGCAAAATGTCGTTATGAACCCTAGGTAGCACAATAGCAAAAAATATCCGTGGCAACATCTACTTCTAAATTTGCTCATAATTAGCATCAGAGTTAATACGCCACAAAGGATGATGGTTGATAATATCAGCCATTTGAAATTTTCTGATCTTCCAACATCAACTGACCTGCCTGACACAATGCACTGTAAGAGAAAAGGAAAGCCTACGCAGAAAAGACTGTCGAATATATTTGATCCAAATGCATTACTGATAGACATGTCTATTTTCCCTTTTCGAGACACTATGATCGAACTAAAACAATCCGGGAGTGATGACCCTATTGCTAAAATTGTGAGACCAGTCACATCAGAATCAATGCCAGTACAAATGCTAATATCTTCTGCTATTTCAACTGCGATGAATGTCAATAAACCTAACCAGAGCAATGTCATAAATAATGAGAGCAATATCATGCTGTATAACTTATGTTGAGGAATAGTCAATCTAAATATGATGGCGTAAGGCAACAAGCATATCTGATAAAAGATACTCGAGCATTTTTTGCAGGAATTTTTGTGTTGCGTTATGCTTGTAATCTCTGTTAGTCTCGGTGAGTCGACATCAGATTTGGAATCGAGACAAGTTTGGTTGGCATCGCTATCATTGGAATATTCTTCAACAATCTCCATCTCAACGTGATTTATGTTCTTCATTATGGGGCTGTTTGTTAGGGCGTTTATTTTTTTTGGAAAAATATCTCCAATTTTTAATTGGGATACGAGCTTAGCTTCAGAACCTACATGAAGGTCTGCATCAGTCTCACTTTCACGAATTGGTAACATGCTTTGCTTTATTTCAACGCAGCTCTCCTTTTTCAGTTGATCATCAGCGTTGGAGATTTCTGGCGCATCTTTGTACACGGAATGGCTCCTCTCCAAAATCGGAGGTGCAAGATTATTCCTATCCAATTCGTTATCTGTGTTTCTTGGAAGCTTTTCATAATCGTTGATCTTACCTAATTCTAATTCCAAATGTTTTGTAGAGGTACTTGCGCAGCACTTGAGTCTATCTGAAAGTATCAACATACAGCAATAGAGCATCCAGCAACTTGACATTACGATACATTCCCACAATTCAAGCTGGCCTGGCGAGACTATTTCATAGAAAAGAAACAAAAGAAAAGATGATATCAGTACACAAGTTACATCCCGAGCGTATGACTTGACGTTGATTGTAATTTCTGAGAGCAAGCATGTTATAAAAAAATGATTTTTCGTAATTTGCAGATACAAAACTATTTTGGAGTAAAAAAAAAAAAAAAAAAACCTTGATTGATTTGATTTGGGAGCGAGAGAAGAGAGAGGCCAATAATAACGCATATATTAAAAGCAACAGAGCCAACATTTGTAGTAGGCCCAGGATTTTCTCCAGCAAAGAAAAAGACGCCGAATATTGCTGTCAATAATTCAGGTAAAGAGGAGCCAACAGCCAGTAGAGTTGCACCCTGAACATTTTCTGACCACCCTAAATATTCACCAATTCTTTCCAAAATAGGAACGAAGTGAAACTCGCAAACTACGTATATTCCGAAAAATATGTAAGTTAGTAGTGTGACCCAGAAAATCAGTTTTGGAATGCCAAAGTGCAACATTGAGTGCTCGCCTACATAATCTATGAAGTCATTCCAACACATGAGCTTGCAGTTTGAAGAAAAATAATTTGCTAATATAAGGCACAACGACGCAAACCAGATTGAGCGCAATATCTGAAGGCTAAAAAGCTCACGCTATCCTCCACCCCATTTGACAAAGTCTCATAAGAGAGGGACGTATTAAGCATGTTGCGTCAAACCAAACAGTTTCAAGTATTATAATATACTCTGCTTCTTTTATCTGCTACCTCCACAACAAAATCTGCGGTCTACGAACTGCTTCATCGCGGGGAAGGTTCAAGATAGTTGATATGAATTGACTCTCACACTCCAAACAATATATCGACCACCACGACTTCTTGATCCCATTAGCATGGTGGGTGGTTGATTTTTTTTGGCCGAAATTTCGTGAACTGCAAGTGCAATAATAACCTCACGTGACCATCATAACCTCTGCACATCAGTCACACGTCGTTTTCGTAAAACGTAGGTGGCATGGACTGTTAAAAAAGGGGAAAATTTTTCATATCTCCAGCTTTCCGAAATTGTTGTCATTTTTGTCTCCTCCTGGAAGTACTCAAAATGTGATAAGCCTTACCAGTAGTTAAAACTATTTGAATGATAGATATCTCTATGCTTTACTGGTATGAATACTGAACTAATTTAATTAATAAAGCTTTTACCTCACACGGTTCTTGGAATAAATTTGATGTGAATTATCACAGTCAATTATTGATTGGATTACAGTAAAATGAAATTTATTTGAACGTTTTCGGGACTCTTAAAAGAAAAAAAATCACACTGGTCAAAATTTTTGTTGATTTGCTGCAAAGGTAACCAGCATCTATCTTCTCACACTCATGTGAGGGATGAATCGAATCTGCCCTCTCAATGAGGCTCTCATGTCCCTTTGCTTGGGGCTCTGAGAAGTTTTTGGGTTCATTATAATCATAAAAATGAGGCAGGTTTTAAGTGGGTGGGTGGGATAATGCACAACCATGATCAATATGCATCACAAGTGAGTTTTATGAGGAGCTTCATGTTTCAAATATTTTAGCAATGGGCAATGAACAGTCACCAAAACTGAGACACACAGAAAGTAGCTTCTCTAATGAAGATGAAATTGTTTCAAATAGAAAAAGTGTGCCCAATCCATCGGACCTATCTTTAGGATCTTTGAGCGCCATGAAAAATTTAAATATGAGAACAGAGCAATTTAGTAAAAGTGACTTTACATCTCACTATTATGTAGGTATGCAGTTAGATGTGGAAGATGTATTTGTGGTGAAGGGTAGTCAAAGCACCTCAAGGAAGTGGAGAGCAGCGACAGTCGTAGATGTTAACGTAGAAGAGTTAAAGATTTGTGTCCATTATTATGGGTGGTCAAAAACATATGATCTTTGGCTGAGTATATATGATGAGAAAATATCCAAGCCAAGCACGGGTTTATCCTTTCGTGATCGATGGTACGTCGGTCAACGAATAACCTATAAAAATATTGCACTGGTCAATAATCTGAAGAAAGCGACGCACCCTAGCGGAACAGTTGTGAAGTTTCAGCTTCTCTCGGCAGAAAAGGAAGTGCGATTAATTATAGCAAATAGATCAAAGGAGGAAATGGTCTCTGTTGCAGTAAGCATAAATGATGAAAGTCCTAATGTGAGACCAATAGTAAAGACACCAGATATAAGAGGATATTGTCCGGATCTTTTTCATCGTGCATCAATTGGTAATGATACAAAGTCTTTACCGCGTAAGACAATGAATAAAAGAGAAGTGCGACAAGATAATACAAAAGTCACACATAATCAGGAAAACACATCTCATACAAACCACGCAGCTGGTCCTGAGGAGAACAGAACCAAGAACGCTAATTTTCGCAACCTAATGCAGAGCGTGGGAAAAATAGAAAAAGTAAGCGAGTATACAAAGATTTTGATTAAGAAAGGTTCAAATTCAGCAAATATTCCTCATGGATTCAAAAACTTAGGAAATACGTGCTATATGAACGCAATACTACAATGTATTAGAGTAATTGGTCCACTGAATCAATATCTCCTGGAGTCTTCTAGAGAATCATTTGAATCAAAAATTGATCAAAAATATAGTATCAAAGAATCGTTGTCTGCACTTGTGGATGATATTTCTGGCAGAAATCAATCAAGAAGAGCAGTGAAACCTTCTCGCTTCAAGAAAGTTATTAGCAAAATCGATGATAAATTTCTAGGATACAAGCAGCAAGATGCAAGTGAACTTTTAATGTGTATTTTTGATCGCCTTCACGAGGAAGTAAAAGTATCAAACAGACAATCAAGCGATTTGATTGTTTTAGATGATGATATTGAGGTTAAGGATGATGTTGCGGCCAACATATGCTGGAAAAATCACACACGATTGCACTCGTCCGTTGTTATGGAGCTTTTCCATGGCCAATCGCAGAATTACTTAAAATGTCCATCTTGTCGATATGTTTCAAAAACCTTTGACATTTTTTTCCCGTTACCTTTATCAATACCGATTAACATTAGTGAATGCACGCTAGATGATTGCTTTAGCATGTATGAAAAAGCGGAAAAGTTGGGAGAAGATGAAGTTTGGAAATGCGGTAAGTGCAAAACAAAAGTTCAACCAATGAAGGGATGCTCTGTGTGGAGTTTTCCCTATATATTAGTAATTCAATTGAAAAGGTTTCAAAATCATGGGTGGAAAAGGTCTCGACCTGAGAAGATGAAAACGCATGTTGATTTTCCTCTCCGCAACTTGGATTTATCGGTTTACGCCGATGAAAATTCAAACGGGTGCGTGTACGATTGTATAGCTGTGTGCAATCACATCGGATCAAGCATGGGGAAAGGTCACTACACCGCGTGTGTAAGATGCAGAGATCGCTGGTATGAATGCGATGATACACATATAAGAGTAATAAAAGATATGTCTGAAATAGTCACAGGAGATGCATATTTACTATTTTATGAGCTACAGACATCATGAAAAAAAAACATACATGCAAAGACAATTTCAGAACAGTAAAAATAATCAGTGTAATTTTAACTTACTGCATATACATGTATCGTGCAGTTGACACTCAAAGAAGAAGCAAAGCACTTGATTCTCCAAATAATCTAGCCAATTTCGTTTGTGGGTATTTTTAAAGATAAGACTTTTTCGGCTCCTCAAGTGCACCATAGTGATGAAGGACTGTGGCAACATCTTTGGTGCTACATTCGTGCCCACCAAATTCATCAAGCCCACATATCGTTTTTTCTGTTTTTTTATCTTTTATCAAAACTAGGGACGGGAGCATCCATATTTTAAGCTTTTCAACTAAGTATGGTGTTTTTTCGGCATTTATCTTGACAAACTATGATACATTAGAGTATGAAGTCATATTTTTCATATCAAGGAGGAAAAAACTAATTCTCGTTTTAGAAAGTGATATCAGGGAAAAACAATTGAAAATATGAATATGTATAGCGCTTTGCACCTTTGTCTCGAGATGTAAGGCCGTCAAAGTTTTGATGTGTTTGTCAACATACACACAATATTTGCTGGAAGGTCTGTAAAAGTGAACAACAACGTTTTCACTTTTCTTGGCTACGTCAAAAAATTCCTTTTCTCCTGTAATTTCCAAATACTCTCCATGACCCTGTAAATTAAAATGATGTGCACATGCATGTTTAACTTTAAGAATTACAATCAAATCGACTTATATAATATTGTGAGTTACGTTCATTTTCCATTTGTTGACTTTCTTTTGCCTTTCCTATCAGCACATATAGTTGAATAGTTAAAGTGCTAAAAATATCAACGGTGGAAGATGGTGTTGACAATAAGCTTATGAACCTTCATTTGCTGAATTCTTTTACGACGCAGATCCATAAGAGCATCCTCGTCCATTCTACGCAAAAAAATGACGTGTTTATGATATAGGCAATCAATTTTTATCGGTGAGGTTAGTCTATCATGTTACAAAAAGACATACTCATCCAGCTTTTTCGCTTGCTCATCTATTTGTTGCTCGACGATGTTGAGCATTCCCGTCAGCATTTGTTCCTGTTGCTGGTTCATATTTCAATATATATATATATATATATATTTGTAGCGTTTTTTCAGGTTTTGATTTTTCTCTAAATATTTTGAATAAGGTTAACGTTGCCCAACTGCCGATGGAATATTCACAGTGCAAAAGTTTCAACTTCTTCACTCGCGAAAATAAGAAAAAGATTGTTGAGGAAATCCGAGAATCGCTACGTTAGGTGCGCTCATGATAGTAAATGAGCGAATGAAACATTCGCATTCCATTTATGAAACGTGTGTCGTCATTGTAGACATTCTTGTACCATCGTCTCGCTCCCAAACCCGTGGAGGGTTCTTAAAGTTACAGTTTGAATTTCTAACGCCCTTCCCATTAAACGACTGTACAAAAAATTTTGTTGGGTGTTTTCATGATAATGGGAGCTAGAGCGCTCGAGCGCTAACACTGTACAATGAAACTGAACAAACGTTTAAACAGGAAGAAACAAGCCAAGCCAAAGGCAAGGGTCTTTTTTGTTGTTGTTGTTGTTGTTGAATCAATGATGATGCTTCTTTCTCTCCCTTCTTTCGCTAGAATACAATTTTACATGTACTGAGGACTACATTTTTAAATTAACATGGCGAATATTTGTCAGATTTTCAATTTTCAATCAT
>JACLAD010003996.1_pt1 | contig 10175 bp, 11 predicted proteins | sample 8027901 | NCBI WGS metagenome assembly JACLAD01 (sample SAMN15725071, study PRJNA655200) | protist metagenome | isolation source: fluorescence activated cell sorting (FACS) single amplified genomes of... | place: Spain: Blaines Bay Microbial Observatory, Mediterranean Sea | collected 2016-07-05
GTCCGAAGCCTACCATGTTGCCGAGGCTCGTATCCGGTGGTTGCACACCCAGCCCGAGGAACGACAGGCCGGATTCCATCAGGATGATCTCGGGGAAAGTCAGCGTCATAGACACGATCAAGGTTGAGGCGACGTTGGGAAGGATGTGGTGAAGGTACACCCGCCGCGGCGTCGCCCCCAGTTGCACCACCGCCGCCGCATAGCCCTGCGCCCCTGCCGAGATGGCGAGCCCGCGGGCGATCCGCGCATAGCGCTCCCACCCGTAAAACCCCATCAGGGCGACAAGCAGGATCATGGACGATCCGAAGAAGGCGAGCACGGCCAGCGACATGATCAGGAAAGGCAGCGCAGCCTGGAAATCCGCCAGCATGACTACGAAATGCTCGACGGCACCCCGGAACTGCGCCGCGAGAAATCCGAGCGTGGTGCCGAAGACGGCCGAAATGATCGTGGCGCCGAACGCGATGACCAGCGAGACGCGGATCGACTGGATCAGGCGGGACAGCACGTCACGCCCCAACTCGTCCGTGCCGAGCCAGTGCCCCGGCGTTCCTGGCGGCGAAAGTCGCGCGGAGAGGTCCATCTGGGTGATCTCGTAGGGCCGGATCAGGTCCGCGAAGACCGCGCAGAGCACCATCAGCGCCAGCCAACTGAGGCCGAAGGCGACAGAGTGTGGAATCCGGAGCTTCGGGCGCAAAGGGACGGCCGGACTGGGGGCCGTTCCGGGTTGGGGGGCAAGAGTCATCTGGCCTCTCCTCTCAATGCGCGGGTTGCGCGCGCAGGCGCGGGTCGAGCCAGCCGTAAAGCAGGTCCACGACGAGGTTCGAAATCACCATCACGGCCGCGATCAACAGAAGGATGCACTGCACCACCGCCAGGTCTCTGTTGGAAACCGAAACGATCAGCAGCCGTCCAATCCCAGGCCAGGAAAAGATAGTCTCCACGACCACCGCCCCGGCGATCAGGGATCCGACCATGAAGCCCGCGATGGTGACGATCGGCACCGCGGCATTGGGAAGGGCATGGCCCCGCACCACGTCGCGCCATGTCACCCCCTTGGCTGAAGCCGTCCGGATGTAGGGCTGGCCCAGCACCTCGATCATGGCCGAGCGCGAGAACCGGGCAAGAATGCCAATGCCCCCGATCGATATGGTTATCGCGGGCAGGATCGCATGTTGCCACGTACCGATCCCCCCCGAGGGCAAGACCCCCAGAGTAACCGCGAAGATCAGCACGAGGACGAGGCCCAAGACGAAGGACGGGATGGTGAAGCCAAGGATGGCAAGGAAGATCACACCGCGGTCGATGGAGCTGTTTCGGTGCAATGCCGCATAGATCCCCGCAGGAATGCCGATCCCGAGCTTCAGGAGCAGCGCGGGAATGGTCAGTTGCAATGTGGCGGGCACGCGCTCGAGAACCAGTTCGATCGCGGACGAGCGATCGCGCATCGACAGGCCGAAATCGCCCGAGAAGATTGCGCCGAGATACGAAGTATATTGCTGCCACAGCGGCGCATCGAGGCCCCATTGCTTGCGGAAGGTGTCGATCACGTCCTGCGGAACGTCGGGACCCAAAAGCACCTCGGCCGGATCGCCGGACATGCGCAGCACGACGAAGGCGAATGTCATCACCGCCAGCACCGTGACCAGCGCGCGCAGCAGACGGAGGGTAACGAAGCGGATCATCGCAGGCTCCTCATGCAGCGCACGTCGCTTGGGCGCCGGGAACATTGTGGCAGGCGGCATCCTGATCGGAGGCAACGCGCTTCAGCGCGGGCGGCTGGCCGCGGCAGATGTCGGTGGCGAAGGAACAGCGTGGATGAAAGGCGCAGCCCTTGGGCCGTCTCGCCGGATCGGGCGGTTCGCCCTGAAGGATCACGCGGCTGTCGAGCTTGCGGCCCGGCTCGGGAACGGACGAGATAAGCGCGCGGGTGTAGGGGTGCCGTGGTGCGTCGAAAACCTCGAAGGCCGGTCCCTCTTCGACGATGCGGCCAAGGTACATCACGGCAACCCGGTCACACAGGTTGCGGACGACTTTCAGGTCATGGCTGATGAAGACCATGCTCAGCTGCCGCTCCTGGCGGAGATCGCGCAGCAGGTTCACCACCTGCGCCTGGATCGACACATCGAGCGCCGAAACAGGCTCGTCGCAAACAAGCAGGTCGGGTGATGTGGCCAGAGCCCGCGCGATTACCACGCGCTGTCGCTGGCCCCCCGACAGTTCGTGTGCGTAGCGCCCGGCCTGATCGGGGCGTAGACCGACGTTCCGCATGAGGTCCTGGACCCGACGAGCGCGTTCTTTCTCATTGCCGAGATCATGAATCTCGAGAGGTTCCCGGATCTGCTGGGCGATGGTGAGCCGCCGGTCCAGTGCGGCCAGAGGGTCCTGGTAAACCATCTGCATTCGTGCTCGCAGCTTCCGCCAGTTCGGCGTCGCGGGCGCGGGCATCGGGACGCCGCCAAACCGGACCTCACCTCCCTGGGCCGGATCGACACCCAGCAGCATCCGGCCGAGCGTCGACTTGCCGGATCCACTCTCACCCACGATCCCGAGGGTTTCACCCGGCATGACCCGTAAGCTCACCCCGTCAACCGCGCGCACCGGCGCAGCTGTAGCGAACAGGCCCTTGCGGCCGTGGTAGATGCGGACAAGCTCGTCCGCCTCGAGCAGCGGGGTCATTGCAGCACGTCCTCTGTCTGGGCAGGCACGTCCGGCTCTGCGGCTAGCGGTTTGAGCGGGTAGGCACAGGCAAGTGCGCGGCCATCGCGCTGCGGCAGGAGCGAGGGGACCTCCTCACTGCAGAACGCCCGGGCGTGGAAGCAGCGGGGCGCAAAGGTACATCCCGAGGGAAGATTGCTCGGATCCGGGACAGTGCCGGGGATCGGCACTAACGGCGTACGCGCACCAAAGAGCCGCGGGAGCGCGTCGAACAAACCGCGCGTGTAAGGGTGTTGCGGGCGATCGAACAGCATGCCGACTTGGCCCTGTTCAACGATCCGGCCAGCGTACATCACGCAGACCCGCTCGCAGACTTGCGCCACCGCCCCGAGGTCGTGGCTGATGAATACCATCGCCATGTTCATCTCGGCTCTGAGACGTGTCAGCAGGTCGAGGATCTGCGCCTGGATTGTCGCGTCCAGTGCCGTCGTCGGTTCATCGGCGATCAAAAGATCCGGCTCTCCTGCGAGCGCCATGGCGATCATGAGTCGTTGGCACTGCCCGCCGGAGAATTCGTGCGGATACAGAGTGAAGCGGCCTTTGGCATCAGGAATGCCGACCAGATCCATTAGCCTCAGCGCCTCGACCTTGGCGGTTTTCCCGGTCATTCCCCGGTGAAGGCGCAGCGCCTCGCATAGCTGCCTTCCGACTTTCAGGACAGGATTCAGGGCGCTCGAGGGGTCCTGGAAGATCATCGCGATGCGACCTCCCCGCACCGACTCGAGCCTTGAACGGGGGGCTCCGGACAAGTCGGTTTCGCCCAGTCGGACAGAGCCGGAAACCGTCGCCTTGGTCGGCAGAAGGCCGAGCGCGGCGAGCCATGTCACTGACTTTCCGCACCCACTTTCACCGACAAGACCCAAGGCCTCGCCGGGGGCAACGTCCAGGTCGACGCCATGCAGAACCGGGACGCCGTCGAACGCTACACGAAGGTCGCGGATCTCGATCAGATTGGACATGGGTTTCCTTTCGCGTCGACAAAGCGAACGCCCGGCGGGCGTAGCTCGCCGGGGTTCTGGTCGTATTGCGATCAGCCGTTGGCCGGCCAGTTCTCAGCACGGAAGTCCATCGCGAAGGCGGGAGCCGCTTTCCAGCCGAGGTCTGACCGCATGCCGGTGAAAACCGCGTTCTGGTGCAGCATCTGGTAGGCTGGGTCCTCGCGCTCGGCGATCTCCAGCATCCGGGCGATCGCCTTCTTGCGCGTGCCACGATCCGTCGAGGTCTCCATCACGAGCGACAATTCGTTGAGTTCGGCGTTCGTCCAGTCCTTCTTCTGCTGGACCTCGCCATTCGGCCCGAACTGCACCACCATGGGGGTGATCGGATCGTTGATCGTGTTCGAAGCAGACCAGTCGCGCACCCCCTTGACGCCCGATGGGTCGTGGATCTGGCCCCAGTTCTCCTTCATCTCGATCTCTACGTTGAGACCGACCTGCTTCCACATTTCGACCATGATCTGGCCGTTCGAAACCTGGTTGGTGTAGTAGTTGTTGAGCAGGCGGTAGGGGATCGCGTCGCCCTTGTAGCCGGCCTGCTTTAGCAAATCCCTGGCCAGCGTCGGGTTGTACTCGGGGACGTGCCACCCTTCGATGAACATGTCCGAGCTGCGGAAGCTCTCGAACTGGAGACCGGCGGGCACATTCGTCATGCCGCCCCAAAGGGCCTGCACGATCGCGTCGCGGTCAATCGCGTGGGTCATCGCACGACGCACCAGCGGGTCGGCCAGGATCTCGTTTTCCGTGTTGAAGACCGAGATGCGGTGGTTCCAGATGGTTGAGTTCTGAACCTCGAAGCCGTCGGCGTTCATCACGTTGCCGATCTGGTCCGGCGGCAAGTCGCAGGCGAAGTCGTATTCGCCCGAGAGCAGACCGTTCACCCGGCTCGACACTTCGGGCACTTCGACGAAGGTGATGCGTTCGAGCGGCGGGCGCCCGCCCCAGTAGTCGTCGAAGGCGTGCAGGGTTAGCGACACGTCGGGGCGATGCTCTTCGACGTAGTAGGGGCCGGTGGTTACGGGCTTGGCCGCCCAATCCTGATAGGTCGCGGCCTCATCCCAGGCACGGCGGTTCAGGATCTGGCTGCCGCCTGCATAAAGGCGGCCTTCCAGCGTGACGTCAGGCGTCGCATTGTGGAACCGCACGGTATATTTGTCGACGATTTCCACGCCTGACAGCGACGGCCATTTGCGGCGGCCGATGCCTGGCACGCTCGCGGGAATGTCCTTGGCGGTATCGGGTTTGAAGTTCTCGGCGAAGATCGTCTTGCCGCCGGCCGGCTCGGTTTCGCCGAACACCCGCTCCTTCGAAAACGAGAAAGCCACGTCCTCTGCCGTCATCTCGTCGCCGTTGTGGAACTTGACGCCCGGACGCAGCTTCAGCTCCAGTGTCTTGTCGTCGATGCGGGTCCACTCGGTGGCCAGGCCCGGCACCGGACCCTGATCGCCCATCCAGTCGCGCAGGATCAGGCCTTCCCACAGGTTCGGATAGAGTATGCGCTCACCCACGTTGGACTGCTCGTTCCACGGGTCTAGCGTATTGTTGTTGGTGATCTTCTGCACCGCGATTGTCACCGAGGGACGAGCCCCCTGCGCCCGCAGATAACCGGGCAGCATGAGTCCGCCGGCAGTGGCGCCCATCAGGCCAAGCGCATGGCGTCGGTTAAGTCTGATCATCTCTGTCTCCTGGAATGCCGGGCATCCGGGGGATGTGCCGGGGTGGGTTTCTGTTGCGGCTTTGCGTCGCCGCCGTTGAACCCGCCAGATGTGACAGTTCCGAAAAGCTTCCGTTACGGTTTCGCGAAAGGTGGAGTGACGCTCCGGTTTCTGAACTTCGAGTGAAGTATTGTAATCATGCCGTCACGAAACAGTCGTAGCCGAGTGCCGTCGGAGGTGCCTGTGAGGACCTCTCGATGCGCAATTCTCAGGTCGGCCTCGGTCGGCGCACCCCCAAAGTAACGGAGCCTCGGATGACCTCACTTCCCGTACTCGGCGCAGCCATGCCGCTCGATGTTCTCGAAACTCACCGCGATTGGGTCATCGCCGATCAGCGCGATCTCGAACTCCAGGACTTCATCACCGCGGACGTTCTCAACAGCGACTGGATGCCCCGCGTAGACTGTGCCCGCAGACTGCTGGACGGCTACACGGGTCGGCTTGGCATCCACGGTCCGTTCTGGGGGCTTACTTTGGCCAATCCTGATCCCGAATTGCGAGCGCTGGTCACCAGACGGATGGAGCAGGGATTGGCGGTCTGTGAAGCCCTTGGCGCGACCCAGATGGTCATCCACAGCCCCTATTCGACGTGGATGCACAACAACCTCGACAACTTTTCAAACGCCCGGCAGGATGTGGTGGAACTGGTGCATGCCACACTCGACCCGGTGATCGCGCGCGCCGAAGGGGCCAATGTGACGATGGTTCTCGAGAATATTGAGGACAAGGATCCCGATACCCGCTGCGATTTGGCCCGCAGCTTCGACAGCCCGGCGATCAAGGTCTCGATTGACACCGGCCACGCGCACTATGCGCACGGCTCAACTGGGGCCCCGCCGGTCGACTACTACGTCCACCGCGCCGGAGACTTGCTGGAGCACATCCACCTTCAGGATGCCGATGGCTATGCCGACCGCCACTGGGCTATCGGCAAGGGCACCGTGAACTGGCCTGCGGTCTTCGCCGCGCTTGCTCCGTTGAAGAGCAAACCCCGCCTGATCATGGAGCTTCGAGACAAGACGGGCATCCTCCCATCGGCTGAATACCTCGCCAACCTTGAACTCGCCCGCTGATACCGGAGCAGCCCAGAATGTGCGTGAATACGCGAGGCAATGAGATGACCGACCTGATTTGCTTCGACTGTGACGGCGTCCTCGTGGACAGCGAACTATTGGCCGCCCAGACCACGGTCGATTACCTCGCGGAACTCGGCATCCAAGTGACCCGAGCAGAAGCTTCGGCGCTTTTCACTGGCAAAACCGCTGAGGCAGCGCGCGAAATCATACGCAACACCTATCAGGTGGATCTAACCGCGCGTCATACGGCGCGTTTCGATCTGCTGCTGTTTCAGCGGTTCCGCGCGCGGTTGAGACCTATGTCCGGCATCGCGGATGTCCTTGCCGCGCTGCGCATCCCCTCGTGCGTTACCTCGAACAGCGGCCACGCTCGTCTTGCCCTGGCGCTTGGCCTCACCGGATTGGCCGACCATTCCGAATGCCGCGTCTTCAGTGGCGAGGACGTTGCACAGGGCAAGCCTGCCCCGACCTGTTCTTCCATGCCGCCACGCGCCTTGGAGTGGATGTGCGACGTTGCGTAGTGATCGACGACAGCGTGACCGGGATCACCGCAGCGATGGCCGCCGGAGCACAGGCTATCTGTTTCACCGGCGCTAGCCATGTCGAACCGGGTCATGCAACCCGGCTAAAGGAAGCGGGTGCGTCATGCGTCGTCAGCACGGCACCGGACCTGGCTGTGCTTCTGCAGCCCGAGGCCGCATGAGCCATGACAGGGCAATGACAGCATCCTTTCCGGTGGGAGCGTGCTGGAACAAGTCTGGCTTCGACCGCGAAGGAATGCTCAAGATGCCCGATAAGACACTGCTGATGCGTCATGTTCTTCGCGCGATAGAAGCCAGCCGCTACGACATGCCTGGCGCGCTGGCCCGAATTGCTGACTTCGTCATGAAGGAACCCGAAGTGGCGGTGCGCGCCTCTATGTCAGAGCTTGCCATTCTCTCCGGCAGCGGGGAAGCCAGCATCGCCCGGTTCTGTCGCAAGCTGGGGTTTGACGGGTTTTCGGCCTTCAAGATGTCCTTGGCCTCGGACATCGCCTATCGCGTTAGCGCAGAACCGCGCGAAAATGACCTTGGCACGCGGGTCATTGATGCGGTCCGGGCCACTGTGGACGGCACGCCCGAAGCGGACCTGCGTGAGGTCGCCGATCGACTGACCGCCGCCCGGCACGTCGACATCTTTGGCGCGGGCGTGTCGGGTATGGTGGCACAGCTTTTCGCCTACCGGTTCTCCCGTATCGGGCTGGTGGCGCGCAGCTTCCAGGACCCGATCGTTGCGGACGAGGTTATCGGCGCACTCGATGAACGGTCGGTATATATGACCATCTCGGAGACGGGCCTCACGGCCCAGACCGAACGCATGCTATCGGCGGCGGGCGAGCGGGCCGCCTACCGCGTCGCGATCTCGGGGCGCCGCATCGATGATCTCGACCGGCTCTGCGAAAAGATGCTGATTGCGTCTGCCCTGTCCCCCCTGCCGGAACGCGGCGAAATCAGCCCGGTCGTCGCCAAGGTCGTCCTATGCGAGTTGCTCGTCGAGCAGGTGAGGCACCAGCGGTAGCACTAGGGGCCAGACTTACCTGGCTCGGGGGTGCCGCTCGGCCAAATGGTCGCTTCGACTCTGTACCACAGTTTCTGCGAGATCTAGTGAGCGCGCAGGTCAACTAGGCGTTCGTCGCGCGGAGCTTGGGCCGGAGCGCGGACGAAGAAGACTCAGTCCCTCTGTTTTACGGGCCAGAGTTGCTGGACCAGGAAGACAATGGTGGCGGGTAGTACCGCTGCAATCATCTCGTTGCCGCGCCACATGATGGACCAGACCAGGCCCGCTGCGATCAGGGCAAGAAGAAGGAACGACCCTTGCCGGACCCTCTGATCGGCTTCCTGGCCCCGGGCAAACAGAGCCTCAGGTGAAAGCACCAGATAGAAGAAGCCGATGATCAGCATCGTGGCAAAGAAGGCGGATTCTTCGAGAACCGCGCTCAGATGGACGAGGCTCGAAATCCCGGAGCCGAGCGCGAGCGCCTCCAGGCAAAGCATCCGTTTGCGGCGATCAGCAGCGGATTGAAGCGCCAGCGGCGTGTGAGCAAGAATCCCGTGGAGAGCACTGCGAACCCGGCGCCGACATAGAACCGATGCGGGAACTCCAGGCCGAGCCGCCCAGAGCACGAGAAGGCGACAAGCGGCGCGGCTTCGACGAAGAGCAGAACCCATGTCATAGACTTCGAGCGGTCGGTCATCATTCAGAATAATGACCACGGATACTGCCTGCTGGGAAGAACAAGGTTGGTGTCTGAGATGGGCTCGAAGCCGTCCTCCGGCCGCGCCGTGCCTGGATGAAGCGAGGAAGATCCCCGGACATGTGCGTGCGAGTCGAGCCGAATAGGTTGGAGCTGACATTGGGCCCGCACCCACGCAGGGTTTGTCTCTCAATGCGGAGCCGCCTCCTTTCCGCCCACTCTTGCCGACATTGCCGCAGTTGGGGAGCCGCCGTCGCAGGGCGCGTGCCATCCGGCCCTGCTTCAGGACTGCGGCGAGGCGGACAGTGCTTCGACTGCCCGCCTGATGTTTTCGCTTGCGGCATCCGCAGTCTGCTCAACCGGCAGATCGTCTCCCATCGTCCAGCTTCGGAAGGCCAGAGCGATAGCATGTGCCACGAGCCTCGCGACGAGGCTCGCTACCACCGCTTCCCCGGGCCCCAACCGGCGGTCGAGAAGGGACTGCAACTCGCGCACGAGATTGTCGATCAACGCGCTGAACACGGGCTGGAGATCAGGCGAGGCTTTCAGGACTTTGCCGATGTTTTGCACTGCTGCGCGTTCGGGGGACGCATCAGTCAGTATCTGTCGCACCAGTTTGTCCAGGTCCGGCAAGAGCGAACCGTCCGAGGTCACGAACCAGTCAAGCTCCGGGCCGAACCGGTCTATGTGCGGGCCCGCCAAGGCCTCTTGCTTGTTCCGATAGTGGTTGAAAAACGTCCGGCGACTGATGCCGGCATGGTCTGCGATCATCTCAATCGTCACGCTGTCATAGCCCAATGTGGCCGCGAGATGCAGCGTCGAATGCTGGATACTGCGTGCCGTCTTCGTTCGCTTGCGGCGGACAGGTTCCTTCGGCTCGGACATGCTGATCCTCCATCACGTTCCTGACAGGTTATTGCACAGTGTGCAATTTCATGAAAGGTCGACTCGGGGAAACCCGCGACCTTCACCGGACCCAAGGAGATCACAATGGTGCTTCGTCTGAGCTTTGTCTTCGGTGTCGCAATCCTGGCGAGTGCCGCACATGCCCAGATGCCGCCCCCGAGCGTCGGTGTCATCGAGCTGCAAACACAGACGGTGCCACGCACGCTTGTCGAGCCCGGCCGCGCCATCGCCTCGGCCGAGGTCGCGATCAGGCCACGCGTCGGAGGCACCGTGACCGAGATCCTCTACCAACCCGGCGAGACGGTCGAAGCGGGCGATCCCCTGTTCCGGATCGATCCAGCAACGTACGAAGCAGACCTCAGGGCGGCCGAAGCCGATCTGGCCTCGGCGCAAGCCTCTGTGCGCGAGGCCGAAGCAGCGTTCGGGCGATCGGAACAGTTGCTGGGAACGGGCACATCGCAGGCCCAGCTCGATACGGCGCGCAGCGCACTGGAGCAGGCGCGTGCCGCGTTGCAATCCGCGACCGTGGCCC
>JACLAD010016517.1_pt1 | contig 10175 bp, 10 predicted proteins | sample 8027901 | NCBI WGS metagenome assembly JACLAD01 (sample SAMN15725071, study PRJNA655200) | protist metagenome | isolation source: fluorescence activated cell sorting (FACS) single amplified genomes of... | place: Spain: Blaines Bay Microbial Observatory, Mediterranean Sea | collected 2016-07-05
ACCAAATTTACGTCTGAAGTGGCCCAATGATTTATTAGATGGACGTCGAAAGCTTGCTGGAATCCTAGTTGAACGAGGACCTTGGCATCAGGCGGGATTAAATAGCCTGATTATTGGTATTGGTTTGAATGTGAGTGGCTCAGCTTCTGACTTCCCAACCGAACTCAAAGATAAAGTAACTACTTTACATGCGGCAACTGGGATCGTTTTTTCCCCAAAGGAACTACTTAGAGAAATCCTAGACAATCTACAAATAATTATCAGGGAACTTCGTGCTGATAGTTCTTTGAAACTCCTTGAAGAATGGCAAGTAGCTTCAAACATCATTGGCCAGCTAGTCGGTTGGGACAAGGATTCTCTAATTCAAACAGGGCTGGTTGAAAGACTTGATCCTCGAGGATTCCCTCAAATTCGAGTGGAGAATGGGCAACTTTACACGCACATCGCTGGTGACCTGATTCACTATGACAAGATGTAGCCATGATTTTAGTTGCTGATATCGGAAACACCACAATCCACATCGCGGCTTTTGAAAAAAGTCAGATGATTGAAGACTGGTATTTGCAGACTCCAAAAAGGACTGCATCTGAAAATTTAGAGTTGGAACTCACTCAGTTCATTCAAGGCCACCAAACTCTTTTTAAAGAACCTCAATTTGAGGGCTGGATTCTCTGTTCAGTGGTACCTTGGATTACCCCTATTTTCGGGGAAATGGTCCGAAATTTGATTGGCGTAATACCTACTGTGTTGATGCGAACAAGCCCGCTCCCGATCAGATTAGTACCTGGTGAATCACTGACTATAGGTATCGATAGACTAATCGTAGCTGCTGCAGCCTATGACTTGGTTCGCAGGAGTGTCATCACAGTTGACATTGGCACAGCAACCACAATTGATGCTGTGACCGATCAAGGTCTATTTCTGGGAGGAATTATTCTACCCGGGCCTAGGTTGTGGTTAGATTCTTTGCATATTGGAACGGCAAATCTACCAAAGGCAGAGATTGAACAAATAAAATCTGTCATAGAGACTTCCACGACTGGCTGTATACAGGCTGGGCTTTACAACGGCTATAGACATTTGTTGGAAGGTCTTGTCAAGCAAATGCGGCAAGAGTTGGCTCAGAGTTCACAACATGATTCATCGATTTATTTGACTGGCGGGAGTGCAAAATACTGGTGTGAAGACTTCCCAAACTGGTGCTTTCATCCAGACCTTCTCTTGAGTGGCTTAGCTCAATCGCAAAGATGGTCCAAAGAATTAGGCAAAGTTGGTGACTGTCGTCGGCACGATAACACCCCCAACCTCATAGGCTAAGCCCCAAGACGAAATACCGAACCCAAGCAAGCGACGGAAAAAGGAGCTATGGCAGAAGAACTTGATGGACTGGAGGGGATTGGTGATCTGGACGATGAGTTCGGTGATCAACTCGACAGCTTTATGGACAGCGAAGGCGGCGATGATGGTGAGTTGGATTCATTCTTTGAGGATTTATCTACTATTGACGATCTAGAAGTTCAAGATGACGATCTCAGTGCCGGTGGTGGAGACGCTGATGACTTTGGTAGTGAAGACCTCGAGGATGAATTAGCACCCGCTGCGGCTGCAGCCGCAGGTGCTGGAGCGGCTGCAACCACCGCTGCATCTGATGATAGTCCTGCACCCAAAGCTGAGAAAAAGAATAAGAAAAGCTCCGGTGACAAGAAGCCTCTGTTTATTCCGGGTATCATCACAGGTGCTGCAGGTGCTGTACTCGGAGCAGCGGCTGTTGCAGCTATGTATTTTATGGCTCCTCCACCTCCACCTATGGACATAGAAGAACCAGCACTAGCAATGCTTGAAGAGCCTCCTCCACCTCCTCCACCTGCACCTTTGCTGACTGAAGACGCAACTGCCATCACAGAACCTGTTCCTGCTGCTGAGTCACTGGATGAAATTCAAGAAGTGGAGGAGATTGTCGTGATAGAAGAGCCCCCTCCTCCAACAATGGATGAACTGCCTGTTGCCCCAGTGGTCGAAGCACCTCCTCAGCCTGTCAAGAGGCCACGGACTACAAGATTTTTTGTACAAGTTGCCAATTGTATCTACCAAGAGTGTGTGGATGATTATCGCTATTTGTTGAAGCGAACTGGGTACGCAACTAGAGTAGAGACTGTCAATGAAGTCAACCCAATGACGGAAATTGTCTCTACCAATCTTTATGGCGAAGAGGAAGCGTCGAACCTAGTTAATCGAATCAATAACGAAAACTTGATCACTGGGCAAGCGTACAGGAAACCCTCCAGCAGTTCCTTCCAAATTTCCCTTGGATTGTTCCCGGATCTTACGACAGCCAATCGGGTGAAAGCCCATCTCAATCAAATCTATTCAGCAGAAGTCTTTTTTGAAGCACGACGTTCAGATCAACGAATCCGCAACTACCGTGTCTATGCTGGGGGCTTCAAAACCAAGAACGAAGCGTTAGACTTGCAAAAAATCCTTGAGGAAAAAGATCGGCGCTTTGAGGGTATGTTTGTTGTTGCGATGAGTGAATGAAGCATCCTGCCTTGCTAAAAAAAAGCTTCGGTGTTAATAAATCTATATTTGTTCAACCCTTAGATCTGGAGAATTGGCTATGGCATTGAGTTGGCCACTAGTCTTTGGCATCATGGTTTTCGGCATGATGGTCTGTCCAGGAATCGTCTTCCTGATCCACCTTGCTCGTTTGAAAAGCGAAGACCAAAGCGTCTAAGCTTCCTGGCCCCAACAGGGGCCGCCGTCTTCTTCCCTCCCTCTTTTCCTCTCAGTCAAAAATCTCTCATGAAAAATTTTACCCTCACAACCTTATCTATTGTCTTCTGGGTCAATCTACTCGTCGCAGCTCCCCTGACAATTGCGCTGGATGGGGCACCAAAATCCTTGGATCCTCGCTTTGCTGTTGATGCGAATGGTATGCGGCTAACTCAAGTTTTGCTATTTGAAACCCTGGTTCAACAAGATGATTCACTTCGCATTGTACCTGGTTTAGCCGAGAGTTGGACACATCCTGACGATACAACCTGGATTCTCAAACTCAAAGCGGGTGTACATTTTCAAGACGGGTCCCAACTAGATGCAGAGGATGTACGCTTCACTTTCGAGCACATTATGGATCCAGAGACCAAATCTCCGTTCCAGTTCCTCTCGAAAAAACTCAAATCTGTTGAAGCAACTGGCGATCGTACGGTCACCTTTCACTTGTTCCAACCTGAAGCAGCTTTTTTTCTAGATATCTTCATTCCGATCTTCTCTAGAAATTCCGACCTTGAAAATGCCAAGCTAATTGGAACGGGTCCCTATCAATTAGTCAGCCAAGATCCAAATGGAATCAGCCTTAAAAGATTTGATGACTACCACGGGACTAAACCGACTATCGAAGAATTAGAACTGAAAATCATCCAAGATGCCAACACTCGGTTTCTGAAGATGCGTAAAGGAGAGATTGATCTCGCGATCAATGTGGTGCCCTTGGATAAACTTCCCCAATTTGAAAGAGGCTCACTCGCGACAGAATATAAGATGATGACCGGACCAGCTCTAAACTATCAGTATCTTGGGCTAAACATGAAATCATCCAAGCTCCAGGATCCAAGAGTTCGCCGGGCCATTGCCCACGGGATCAATCGTCAGGAGTTGATTGAGTTTCTCAAGAAGGGTAGAGCTGTTGCTGCAGATAGTGTCCTGACAAAACAAAATGATTTTTCGGCACCTGGGCTGGTAAGTTATCAACATGATCCTCAAAAAGCCCGTCAACTCCTTAAGGAAGCCGGCATTGAAAACCTCACGCTTGAGTATAAAACCAGCAATAGTCGAGATGCTGTTCAACAGGCCCGAATTCTGCAGAATCAGCTCAAAGAGATTGGTATCAACCTTGAGATCCGTTCCTTTGAATGGGGCACGTTCTTCGGAGATGTAAAGGCAGGAAACTTCGAGTTATTCTCCTTGCGTTGGGTTGGAGTATCGGAACCGGATTTCTACTACTCACTTTTTCATAGTAGTGAGTTACCAGATGTAGGTGGTAGAAATCGTGTTCGCTACAGCAACGCTGAAATTGATAGTTTGCTGGAACAAGGGCGTAGTACTATCGATCCGCAAGAAAGAAAGAAGTACTACAACAAGGTCCAAGAAATTCTTCAGCTAGACCTGCCTTATATTTCCCTATGGCACAATCAGAACGTCGCTCTGGTCAAGGAGAATATCGATGGCTTCCGATTGCATCCAAGTGGTGGTTTCCAATCTCTCGTATATATCAGCCGTCGTTAACAGTCGGTCCCACAGAATTACCGCTAATGAGAGGAAATCCCAATGAGAAAGAGTATCTTTGCCCGCATGGTCCCCGCTTTTTTGGGTCTGATGTGTCTTGGTCAAAGTGCTCATTCTCTGGGTGAATCTCACAAGGATTTCTTCAATCCTCACATGCTCTGGCAAAGCCCAGGACAATCCTCTATTCAATCCCGCGCTGAAAAAGCCGTTGTCCTCGCAAACCGACTCAACCTCCGCCAATCCCCGAAAAAGCGCGGTAAAGTCATTGGAACACTCAAAGCAGATCAGGTCGTTGAGGTTAAAGATCGACAAGATGACGGGTGGGTTAAAGTCAAAGTCCAAAATGAATTAGGCTGGGTCGCTTCAGAATATCTGCGTTTTGCCAAGGAACAACCCAATTATGAACTTCATGCGGTTGTGAAGGTTCCTAAGCTAAATCTTAGAGCACAAGCTGGAACAAAGTACAAAGTACTGCACACTCTTCGAAAGAACGACAAGCTCCAAGTACATTCTGAAACAGATGAGAGTTGGGTGGAAGTAGAGCTGATTGGCAAACGTATACGGGGGTGGGTAGCTACCGAATATCTGAAAATTCTCTCCCGTGGAAAAGAGGAAGTCTATAATGAAAAAGAAGCGGATTATGCGATAGTCAGCACCCGAACTCTGAATCTCCGCTCTGGGCCCGGCAAAGACTACAAGGTAATTGAGAAACTCCGGAAAGGCATGCATGTTGTCAGCGCTTTTCCAGAAGAAAATGGATGGCGCAAGGTTCAAACCGCAAAAGGAACAACCGGTTGGGTAGCTCGTCGACATCTAAAGTTTTATGAGCCTGCCGATTTTCCGAGCAAAGTTACTAGTGCAACAGAGCGTTTATATACCTCTCCACTTGAAGCCAGCATTCTGAACTTTTTGCGTGAGTCCTACGATAAGAAAACAATGAGTCCCCAAGACAAGTTGAGCATGGTCGTCCAGGATCTAGAGACTGGGGAAAGGTTGGTTTCCATCCGGCCAGAAGTGCAAATCAAAGCTGCTAGTTTAATCAAGGTGCCCGTACTGCAAGCTTACATGCTTCAGCGTTTTCGGGGAGAAATCAAACATAACAAACATCACCAAAAAGCACTCAGCAAAATGATCCGCTTCAGCAGTAATTCTGACACTAACAAGGTCATGCGCTGGATCGGAGGCCCAAAGAAAGTCAACCAGATTTTGGCTGATACTGGACTCTATGACGAAATGAAGGTTGTCGAATACATCCCTCGCTACGGAAAGACCTATCTTAACAAGGTCTCTGCAGAAGACTTGAACCGCTTGATGCTGACGCTCTGGTCTGATCAACCACTGGGGCCAGAATTTAGTAGAGTCGAAAATGAAATGGCAGCGGAGGAAATTCTCTACTTGATGGGCCAACCAAATGGACCACGTGCACGTGATCGACTAAAGGATGGAACCTGCTTTGCTCGCAATAAAAACGTGAAGGTTTGGGACAAAACAGGCTTTGTGAAGGGGATCAATGGGAACATTGGTATTGTACAAATCGACACGCCAGAGGGGCCAAAAAGCTACACAGTGGTGATGGCAATGGAGCGGGCAAACTATAAGAGCATTTCCGGGAACGCTAATGGCTGGTCCTTCAATTTGAGCCAGCACATGCGTCGTATCTCAGAGTTGGTCTACACCTACATGTCGATTCAGTACCATCGCTACAATGAGTGTAAGCAGACAGACAGGCTCGTCTATCATGCATCTCAGGCGTTGGAGCGACCAGAGATCGTCAAGGCATCTCTTTGAGGATTCATGCTCGATCCTGAATTTGTCAAAATTCTGGTCTGCCCCGATAACAGAACCACAGTTCGAGAAGCATCTGAACAAGAAATCACTGATTTGAATCAGAAGATTGAGGAGGGAGTTCTACAAAATATCGGTGGGCGTAAAGTCAATGGCAAGCTTGATGGAGGATTAATTCGTGAAGCTGGGGACCGGCTATATCCTGTACGAAAAAATATTCCTGTGATGCTTGTCGAGGAAGCGATCCAACTTTGACAAATCGTTTCGTCAGGCTTCCACAATTACATAAGCCAAAAGAAAGGCAATTGCCCAAAAAACCGGAAGGGATTTTAAGGCGGACTGAAACATTTGTTTAAGATAAATCATCGAGTCCTGAAAAGTGAAAACTCTCCTTGGATCTCGATCATAAATCATCAGCCACCAGAAACTAAATGCACCCAATAGCACGGCAATCTCGATTTCATAGTCCCCAAGCATCTTTCCTCACTCTTCCCAATTCTCGATTGTCTCTTCCCTTACTAAGCATCTTGTTGTAATCTGCGTCACATTGAGAAGCGATTAAGTACGCTTTTAGTTGCCACATTATTTTGCTTCTCTTCTTGAAGTTATGCCTCTGTTCCCGTGGCGTCAAGGCAATGTTTCATTTTCGAATATTCCCTAGTCCCTCACAGAAAGTAAGCTCAGCAGATTGAGAAGTCTTTAAAGCTAATTTTTCAGTGGAACCAACATGACACTAAGAACTTTCATTACTATCCTTGTACTTTCTGCATCCTACAGCCCAATTTCGGCCCAGACACTTCAAAACTTTGTGTTTCTCAATGCCGAACTCTCCGTTCAGATGGCTCTTACAGCTGTTCAGGACTGCCAAGAAAAAGGCTACAATGTCTCCGCTGCCGTGATGAATCGAGAGGGCAGGCTAACCGCCTTCGCTCGCAATCCAATGGCTTCACCCATGACCTCGGAAATTGCCCAAGGAAAAGCCTACGCCGCCGCACTTACCCAAGCCTCCACTGCAAATTTGGGAGAAATCGGTGCCTTGGCCTACGCAGATGGAGTAGTTCCAACACAGGGGGGGGCTACCCTTCAGTGCAGGCGGACGCTTTCTGGGGGGCATTGGAGTTTCAGGAGCAGATTCTGCTTCTGATGAAGAGTGTGCACAAGCGGGGATTCATGCGGTAGCCGATGATTTGGAATTTGCGGAGTGATAGGGAAACCTTCTAAAGACTTAAAATTATCAATCTAATACTCCAGTCTCAGTTGATTTGACCCCCGCCATAAGCAAGCCCAACTGTTGGCGGGTCGCTTCCTTGCCATCCACTTCCCCAATGATGGAGCCCCGATACATCACGACAATCCGGTCAGAGAGAGCAAGTATTTCATCCAACTCTGAACTGACCAACAGCACAGCCACTCCCTCATCTCGCTTGGCAACAATTTGCTGATGAATGAATTCAATCGAGCCAACATCAATGCCCCGAGTGGGCTGTGCTGCAATGAGCAATTGAATCGGCCGACTCAACTCCCGTGCAATCACCATTTTCTGCTGATTGCCCCCGGACAGACTTCCCCCGGATGTGTATACTGAGGGAGTACGAACATCAAACTTTTCAACCAGTGCTTCTGCATATTCATCGATAGCTTCCTGCAGAACCGTTACGCCATTTGCAAACGGTGGCTTATAGTAAGAATTCAGAACCAGGTTATCTGCCACTGAATATCCTGCGACCATTCCAAAGGCGTGACGGTCTTCCGGTACGTGACATATTCTGCCCTGATCTGTGATTTCTCGGGGATTCTTATTCGTCAGGTCTTCGCCTCCGATCAGTAAGGTCCCCTGATCCAGTTCTCGCAGTCCCGTCAGCACTTCCACTAATTCGGTCTGCCCATTCCCTTGCACACCCGCAACACCAACAATCTCCCCTGAATGAACCTCCAACTCCACATTCCTGAGACAAATTTCACCCAGTTCATCGCGCGCTTCTAAACATTTCACTTGCAGAACTGGCTTCCCGGGCTTGGCTTCCTGTTTATCAACTTGCAGCATGACCTCTCGACCAACCATCATTGCAGCCAATCCAGGCTCAGTTGCTTCACTGGGAGTTGCTTCACCTACAACTTTTCCACGACGCAGAACAGAGATACGATCTGCAATCCTGAGCACTTCCTTCAACTTGTGGGTAATGAAGATAATAGATTTGCCCTGCTTTCGAAGCAAATCCATCACGGAGAAGAGCCCTTCAATTTCTTGAGGAGTCAAAACAGCTGTGGGTTCATCAAGAATCAGAATATCTGCTTCACGGTAAAGCGCCTTGATGATCTCCACGCGCTGACGTATTCCAACCGGCAAATCCTCAACGAGAGCAGTCGGGTCAACTTCCAATTGATAATCCTGAGAAAGCTGCTGAACGCGCTTGGAAACCTTTTCCCGATCCAAAAGGCCTTGACGAACACTCTCACTGCCCAGCATGACATTTTCGACCACCGTCATTACTGGGACCAATTGAAAGTGTTGGTGAACCATCCCGATCCCCAGATCGATCGCATCCCTAGGTGAATGCATTCTGACAGACCGGCCCTTCACCCGAATTTCTCCTGATGAAGGCTGATACAGTCCATAGATGATGTTCATCAAAGTAGACTTGCCTGCCCCGTTTTCTCCCAACAGGGCCAGAATTTCTCCTGAATTTAGGCTTAAATTGACATTCTCGTTGGCCACAACTCCTGGAAAGCATTTACTGATTTGGCGAGCTTCCAGAACTGCTGATTCGCTCACTTGCTTCCCTCGGTATCGTATGGCTTTCCTATGGCCGCTGGTGGACGTACTCGCCCCACAAGACCAGATACTGCAACGATCGTCACTATGTAGGGGAGCATCGAGACAAACTGCCGCGGAATGGTCGTTACCCCAGCCAGTAAAAATTCATTCTGCAGGGCTTGAGTGTAGCCAAATAGTGTTGCGGCACCCAATGCTCCGAAAGGTGTCCAGTTGCCAAAAATCATTGCTGCCAGCGAAATAAATCCTCGTCCTGCGGTCATTCCTTCCTGAAATTGCCCGACTGCCTCCAAAACAAGAAATCCTCCGGCTAGTCCCGCCAGCATTCCACCCAACATTGTGTTGACATAACGTTGCCGATTGACATTGATGCCTTCCGTATCTGCGGCTCGTGGATGCTCCCCAACTGCCCTTGTGCGCAATCCCCAGCGGGTATGGAATATCGCAACATGGACAACGAAGACCAGAACCAACGCTAGGTAAGTGATGGGCGCATTGTTAAATATCACAGGGCCAATTACTGGGATTTCTGAGAGGAGCGGGATTGGAATTGGTGTAAATTTTCCGGAAGAAATTGCATCGCGATCATAGAGATAGGAGGAAAGGCCTGCTGCTAGAATAATGATCACGGTGCCTGAGATGATTTGATCCATGCGGAAACGGATCGAGAAAAGTCCATGCAGCAATCCCATCAGTCCACCCACTCCCAATGCCACAAACACACTGAAGAGTAGGCTTGCGTAAAGTGGCCAATCATTCGTAGATGACTTTGCGACAAATCCCGCAAATGCTCCGGCTAGCATCATTCCCTCGATGCCAATATTGATGATTCCAGAGCGCTCACAAAGGACTCCACTTAATGCCCCTAAAACTAAAGGGATGGCAGCACGGAGAGTGAAGTTCAGAGCACTGATCCCGAAAAACACTCTCATCCATGGATTCTCTCCCAGTGGTGTGATCTCTACTAAAATTGCCATGATCATCATGAGTAGGGCCAAACAAACTGAGATGCGTGCAGTCCTTGACCAGAATGTCATTTCAAGAACCTCCCCAGCTTGTGTTCAATTTTGTAGCATGTTCCTCATCCCCACTGGACCTTAGGCGGAATAGTGCCTTGATGATCAATGGTGCTGCAACAAATGCCAACACCAGTGCCTGTATGACCTGAATAATATCTGCGGCGACACCCGACTCAAACTGCATCTTCGCTGCTCCAGCATCCAAAGCACCAAATAGAAAAGACGCGATGACCACTCCGAATGGGTGTGTTTGACCGAGCAGTGCGACCGTAATTCCATCAAAACCAACCTGACCACCGAACTCTGGGGCAAATTTG
>JACLAD010016103.1_pt1 | contig 10171 bp, 11 predicted proteins | sample 8027901 | NCBI WGS metagenome assembly JACLAD01 (sample SAMN15725071, study PRJNA655200) | protist metagenome | isolation source: fluorescence activated cell sorting (FACS) single amplified genomes of... | place: Spain: Blaines Bay Microbial Observatory, Mediterranean Sea | collected 2016-07-05
AGCCGAGCGAGTCTTCACACTACTTTAGATAGGAATCTGCTCGAGCAGCTGAATGAAGTGGTTCCAAGAAGAAAGCGGGGCCAATTTTTGGAGAGTCTGATTCGGCGAGAGTTGAAGCATCTGCGCAGTTGAGATTGATGCAAAAATTCTGTCATGACAGAAAAAATGCATAAACCAAAAACTCTATTTCAAACCTAGGCTAAACCTATTTCAAACCTATTTTATTCACTCACGCATAAAATGCGCATATTATGCGTAGTTGCATAAGACGGTTAAGCAGTTTAATAAAATTTTAGAACTCTTTCCTAATTTTACTAGACTAGTCATCTGAATGACTGAGTTCGTATTCACATGATGTGAATACTATTAACATACTATCCACTTGGTGTTAGGAGCTATTAAAGCAAACCGATTTTCTGAGAATTCCGAGATTTCATCTAGGTTTCCAGAGATTGAACGGAAAGAGCTTACTGATTTATGCAAGTATTAATATGGATACTATGTATATAGTATATACGTAGTATATACATATAAGATGACATACCAGAATTGGCTTATCTGTGCGTGGCTGTTGTCAATCCTTTTGCCGAAATTGCAAACCTGACTGCAACTTGTGCAACAACTTGAATTCCTGCAAAAGTATTGCTATCAATTTACTAGAAAATATAAACCAATTTCCGAAAGGATTCTGATGAGTGATTTGCTCCGACAACGTCACCAGATTGAACGAAGGCAACCAGACAAGCGAAGAGCACTGTATGCGTTGATTGATGCCGAGGTGATTCGTGATATTGATTCACTGATTCCAAGGAGTCAGAGAAGCAAATTTCTGGAATCTGTTTTGAGGAGAGAACTGAAGGAATTACAAGCGAGTTGAGCAAGCCACCGGACTGGCAATCTTGGCGGAACGACAGTCCGAGCGGCTTTTCATACGATGCAGTTGCAAAGTCTGATGGTGGAACATCAGCACAATACGCATATCAAACTTGAATCCAAGTTTCTTTAAATTTTTGAAAATTTTTTGAAGCTTGGTGCTACGGATAGGCGTATCTCTGCCGGATTCCAACCTCTCAAACTTCTGCACTCTGCATCCAATTTTGGCCAAAAAAAAGCGGCACACCTGGAGGAAGGTGAACCGCTTTCAGAGCAAGTAACCGCAGAAACGGTGATGACTTTAGCAATCGTTCTCTGTGCGTTCAAGTCTGATGGCCGACTTCCATTTTGGAGAGTACGCAATGGACGCAGAGCATTCTTCCATCCACGATTCCGACAAGGTTCGAGCAATTTTTGCGGAAGCCATTCTTTCATACGCTTTGACGGTGGACTACAGAAATACGAACAGCCGCACAAATGAACTGGAGTATCAGCAATTGAGGGCCTTGGAGCCGATTCTCCACCAATGGAAACGCCAGCACCATTCGGTAGTTGAGGAGGTTGCATGACAGCCGCAGCTGCTCGAAAAGATTATCAAAATCCGGAACTCAAAGAAGATTTAGTCAAAGCCTTAGAAAAGCGTGGTGGCATCATCAAAGGCAAAAGTATTGAGAAAATTGAGTGTCCACAGTGCAGAGAAAAAAAAGGCTACAGCTATGTAGACAATCCTTTTGCCATCTACTGCAACCGGCAGGACAAATGTAAGGCAATCACGCGAATGGAGGAGCTGGAGCCGGATTTGTTCTCTAACTTCGTGGAGCGCTATCCATCAACGAAGGAGAATCCAAACGCCAGTGTGGAAGCTTATCTTTCAAGTCGGCGGCTTCAGCTGAACCAACTGAATTACCAGCAGCAGACTTGGATAGAGTATGAGAAAAAAGCAGATGGCCGTTGGCAAGAAATTTGGCGATGTGAAGCAGTTGCAATTCGATGTGATTGGACTGAGGACTGCTGGTGGTTACGACTAATTAATCCGCCGAAAAATATCAAAGACAAAAACCGCTGGACAGGCAAAGACAGAGGCTATCAAGGCCAAGCTTGGATAAACCGGAAGCAGATTGATTCCTCCGCTGAACTCTGGCTTACAGAAGCTATCTTCGACACAGTTTCACTGGAACAAGCTGGCATTCAGTCGGCTTGCTGCTTCAGTTGCTCACACATTCCAACTGAATTTCTCGCCTCACTTGAAAAGTCACAGCCAATCGTTATCGCACTCGACGGTGATACGGCTGGAGAAGATGGCACTCACAGCCTCTTGCAGTGGCTTGAGGAAAATGAATTTACCAATGTCACCGCAGCACAACCACCACGCTGCTTAGACTGGAATGATGCACTCCGCAGAGGCTTGCTGGAAGAAGACAAAATTGCGGAGACGCTCGAAAAAGCAAAATGGCGTGGCCGGTTATTGACTTCAAAAAATGTTGCAGAGTATCGAGAAACTTATGAAGAGCAATATCACGGTAATGATGGCCATTATCACGGCTTGCTTGAATTCAGAGGTGCAACCTACCACTGCACCACAAAATCTGAAGGAAGCGGCGACAATCGCCAACCAGTTCCGTTAACGGAGTTGCTGTTGAACGCAAGGATTGAAAGAGCTTTCACCAGAATCAAAGAAGAGAGGCGTTTCAATGCGGAGCACAAGGACTTTATCAAAATCACCAAGGCCGGCAGTAAGCAATCACGCATCATTGAACTAGCCGCAGGTGAACTCGTCAATGGCTCAAAGCTCAAGGAGGCTCTGAAGGCAAAAGCCAATGTGCTGCTCTTGGAAAACTCGCCAAAATTAATCAATGCCATTGTCACTAAGCTTGAGCGTGACAAGGCTCCGAATGTTCGCCAAGTGGAGCGTCTTGGCTATGACGAACAGTCAAAATGCTATACCTTCAAAAATTTCCTCTATGACGAAAACGGTGAACGTCACCAAGTCAACGCCGAAGGATTCTTTGAGAAACAAGGCTTAGTCTGTGAGACAGATGAGGACTTGATTGAGCAGTTTGAAGCGGTTGATTTGAAAGCTGTCATCAAACTCATTCGCCAAGTTTACGGCAACCGAGGACTAATGACGCTCGCTTTTTATGTGGCAACTCTCTTCAAGAGCGAGTTTCTGCAACGTAAAGGAGCCTTTCCGTATCTAAGTGTCAGTGGCTTGAAAGGTTCCGGCAAAACCACACTGATTGACTTCTGCAACCACGCTTTCTTCCAACTCTGGACAGGAATCAACGCCTCTCGCTCAAGCACATTCAAAGGCTTGAGCCGAATGCTCTATCACCGGCATTCGCTGGTTATTCCTTACAACGAAAGCAACGGTGAAGTGATTGGCTTGGATGAGAACCAGTTGCTCACCGGCTATCACGGCGGAAGCCTCTACGTCCGAGCCGCATTGAGTAATGATTCGAGCATTATCAACCTACCTTTCAACGCCTCACTCGTCTTCGTTCAAAACATTGAGCCTTTCAGTATTGGTGCAGTCAAAGAGCGTGTGATTTCACTGCGCTTTCAGAATGCGGCCGAAGGTGCTGTGACGGATGAGAGCCGAGCCGCAATGAAGGAACTGACTGCTCTTTCAACTGCACAACGTGCCGGTATCGGCCACTTCATTCTCTCCAATTTCAAGAGCATTCGAGAGCAAATTTTTACGGATCTCGACGATACGGAATCTGGCTTTGCCACTGAGCTTGAATCTCCAAGAGTCGCTTTCACGCACGCGGTTTTGATGAGTACGTGCCAAGCCTTGCTTCAAGCAGCAAGGTTCGAAACTAAGGAAATTTCTGAGATGAAGCTTGCTGAAGAAATACTCAATCTGGCGAAAACCAAGGATAAGCAGAGTGGTGGTGAGAATGATGTGGCCAGCACCTTTATGGAAAACTTCGAGCAGCTGCGCACCAAAGGAGTGCACGACTCTAAAGATAATTTTCATCAGCTGGTGCTCGGTGAACATTATGTGATGGACGAAGAGTTTTACTGGATTCGGCTTGGTGAAACGGAGCGTGTGATGAAAGAAGCCGGTTATCCGCCACTTCCGAAGTTAAGTGAGAAAATCAAAGCAGCTGACAGTTTGTTTGTTAGTGAAGAAAGGAAAAGGAGAGGATGGAGTGAAGACAAGGCGCAACGTAGCTTCATGATACGCAGAATTCAGCTGGAAGAAATCACTTCAGAGCCGGAGGTGAACTAATGAGTGGTACAAGTGGTACAGCATTGGTACAAGGCTGGTACAAGAAAAAAGATAATAATAATAAATATTTATACTTAATATTTATATATATGTACCACTGTACCAAAGAATCTCTTCACGCATGTGTGAGAAGAAAAGGACGAATATGAACTTGTTGAAACTCTATCTCGAGGATTTGAAAAACGAGTCTGATTCCGAATTTGTAGATGGTGCTCAAAATGGTGGTACAAGTGGTACAGCACCACCTCAATCGGCCTCTAGGCCAGTAACGGCAAAGGCTGGAGGCTGTACCACTGAGTGTACCAAAGGCGTACCAGAGCCTACGAATAACTTGGTACAGTCACCGGAAACTACTCTGGAAATCGAGGATGAAGCGATTTTGATGGAGAGAATGATTCGTTGGGTTGACGGATGCCGAGTTGGTGACGAGTGGAAAATTCCGAAGTCGCTACTCAGAAAATCACACGGACTTCAACGGATGGCAGACAATTGCGCACGAAATAGCCGCACCGGCATCCGGATTTGGAAAATCAAAGAAAACTATCTGACTTGCTGCACCTGGAGCCGCAGATTTATTGAGCCTTCTGACAGCAATATTTCTAGGGTAGTTGAAACCACTTTGTATGACTGAGTTTTAAAATCACTTAGGCTTCCTTCCGAAAAAAATGACTCAACAAGAATTGGCGAGAATATTTCGTGTGACAAGCCGCACGATTCGACACTGGCAAACTGAAGGAATGCCGGTGCAAGAGCAGAATCATTCTGGCAATGAGTGCCGCCTCTCGGAAGTTCTTGAATGGTATATCAAGCGAAGGATTGGCAGTGAACTTCAGTACGAGAAAACTCGGCTCTTTGCGGCTCAAGCACACAAAACCGAGCTCGAGTGTGAGTTTTTACGCCTGGAGTTGATTCGGACAAATGAAGTGGAGAGCACCTGGGCAACCATTCGCAACGAATTTCAACAAAAAATCAGTCAAATTCCGGAGCAAATTCCAGCCAGTATTCTGAAGATTACTAATCTTGTGGATGCCAAACAGCAGCTGAGAGAAATCTTTGCTCAAGCTCTTGAAGACTTGTCCAAGCTCGAACCACAAACCAAAGCAGAATGAGGCATCAAGGTACTGTGAAAAATTTTTATTTGCGCTCATTTTGGACCGCTCAATCAACTTTTGTCCTGGCAAAAACATTCTGACTTGATTTCAAACACAACCAATTAACGAAACTTCTCAAAAATGAAAATTACAGAGGTGAGGTTTTATTCTGCGGAACTTCACCTTCACCGCACTCACTTCAAAGGAGCGTGATGGAACCTCAGCAACAACAAGCACTCACACTGTTAGCCAGTGGCAAGAGCGTGGACGAAATTAGTGAAACTCTTGATATTCACCGCACCACTCTTTGGAGATGGCGCAAAAATCCGGAATTCATTGCCAGATTCAATCAGCTGATTCAACAAGGCAAAGAAAAGCAGATTCAATCTTTCATCAACCTCCAGCAGAGAGCCTTTGAAGTCTTTGAAGAGGCGCTATCCAGTGAGAATGAACTGCTCCGATTCAAAGCGGCCACTGTCATTATTGACAAGGTAAAGGAATTACCGGAAGGACTGCTCTACGAAGACGAAATCTTGGAAAGTCAACGGAACCAAGAGCAGTTGAGGAAGTTGACAAGCCTAGACAACTTTCAATCTACGGAATCATGCACAAGGATTATTCAACACCGAAACAGCTAGCAACTGAGAAAAACCTCAGTATTCGAACAGTCTACCGAATGTGCGAGAGTGGGCTACTTCCGGCCTTCAGAGTTGGTGGCCGTTGGCGTATCAGCAACGAAAAAAACGCCGACATGGAGGATTCTGAAGCGATTCTGAGGCAAATTCGTGAAGGAATGAAAAAATCTGGCTGGTGACTAGCTAAGTGACTGAAATTAAAAATAAATATTATGTTTTATAGCAAAACATAATAACTGGTTCACCAGCTATCTTCCTATATTTGCTTTGAATGATAGCTGGTACAACAACTTAAGATATTATTGGGTCATTATAGATTTCATCAATTTAACTAGCTTGATGAGGCATTGGAACTACTGTCTCCACAACCATCAACACCATCCTTTTTTTGTAGATTCACAGTTACTGGTGTATCAAAGTCAAACATGGCTCCTGTAGCAGCATCAACGCCCCAGCCTACTAGCCCAAAGAAATTCAAAAATGCAATGCCATCCAAGCTTTCTGGAACTACTGTTGTAGTTTGTTGATAGCACTTATCTGTGACCGTTATTACAACTTCTTTTCCAAGCTTTGGTTTACCAGTAAACGTTGTTGGAAGAGTTGTGTTGTAACTACCTTGCGGGCTGTCAATCCGCGCTTCCACGTTGTTTTCATTATTTGAGGTATTAATAACTACTGTCTCAGTGCCACCACTGAAAATTGTAGCGCAACTAGACGCCAGTAAACCTGTCCCAATGACTAAACCAAGCTTTTTCATACTTCCCTCGTTTTCATACTGAACATTTACATATTAGGAGAAAGATCTCGGATATTACACATGAGGATACAAAAACCAAATTTTCTTTTCTGAATTAAAAAAATAAATGCAGAATACTGTCTTACTAGCTGGCTTTCCTCATCTGTCCTACTGTACTGTCCGGAGACGTATTTCAGAGCCACGTTAGGACTCCTCAAATACAGTTCAAATCAATCAGTACAACTCCTTGAGAGCAGACGGGAACAGAGGTTGCAGAACCAATCGTACTGATGTGAATTCCTAAATCTTTACCAAGGAAAACATCAGCACCATTGCATACAGATAACGGAACCAATAGGACTGGTTCTCACTTCTAGCATGATGGCAGGACGCCTATGAACCTCTCGATGCACGAAGCCGCTTCTCATCTGAAAATCGGCAAAACTCGCCTCTATCAAATTGTCCGTGAGCATAAAATTCAACCTACTCGGCGTGGCCGGCGTAATGAATTAAGTTCTGAGCAGCTAGACAACCTCAAAAACTTAATAAATTTTAGAGAACCGGAACCGGCACCGAGTACAGAACCACCGGAACCTTCAGAACACTTTATTCTGATTGATGAACTGAGAAATCAGAACAAAATCTTGTTGCAGCAGCTTGAGCGAGAGCAAGAGGACAGAAGGCGGAAGGATACGGAACTATCAGAGCAAATCTCCAACTTCCAAAAAATGCTGATGTTCCTTCAGCAAGACAATGCGAAGTTGCGGAACCAGCTGCTCGAAGCACCAAAGCAACAAGAATCTCAATTCGAACCACTCCGCAAAGAGGAAACTTCCAGTAAGCCACCAGAAGAACCACCACCAGCTGCTAAAAAGAAACGTGGTAGCCGATTTGTAGGACTCCGGCTGCTGTCCGCAGCTGCTATCATTGGAGCATTATTTTATACCGCAGTTGTTCACGGTGGTGATTGGCTTTCTTCCTCACTGGAAGAGCGGATTTCCGCAGCATTGAAGATTGCTGGCACTAAGGATACACGCTGAAAGGCGCAGAATTACCGCCTCTCAGTTGTCCGGTGGCGAGTCTCCTCAACAAAAATAATTCGCCATTTCATGTGCCGGATGAAGCGATACAACTCGAGCAATAGCGAAGCTGCTGAGAGGCTCGAATACTAGATAAGGACGAAGACTTGAAACGCTGGAATTGACTGGAAGTCAAGGAAGGCAAAATCGAAGAGAGGAAGCAACCGGCAACGATAGAACTGAACTTTGGCGAGCGAGGTTCTAGAGTGCCGGCTAATCCATTGTCTTTGAAGTGACAGTGGAAAGCATGAAATATCTACACCAATTTGGCAAGATTTCGGTTCGATTTATCCGAAATTTAATCTGTGCATGTAGATTTTATGCGGCTTCCTCCTCATAATCACTGAGGAGAGGCAAGATGCCGAAAATCCATCCAAACCATCCGCAAAAATCCGCTCACAAGAAAAGTCTCTGGCTCAATCGCTACCGAAGACTCAAAGAATGGTTGCAATCATTGCCGCCAAACTTGGTACTTCGTGCCGAAAAGCTCATCTACATATTCTTCAGACGCAAAAGTTTACATCTTCGACTTGCCGATAGTTACTTAATTCGGTTATTCGGAGGAGTCTCTCGAAGCACTGTGCAGAGGACACTTTTAAAATTTGAGGAAGTTGGACTTCTGAAACGCATCACCGGAAAGCCGAAACGTCAACCGGATGGCTCTTTTAAGCAAGAGCGGCGGTTGGTGCTGCTACTACCGAAAGCGGTTCAAAAGAAAGATTCCTATTTAGTGTCTCACTCTGAAAAGCAAGGCTTACCTCAAGGAAACCTTGAGGAAAAGAATTCAACCGTTCCGGCAAAACGATTGGATTTCAAAGACTATCTGATGGATAAAAACCGAGTCACTCGGAATGCTTTCGCTCACTGGCTCCGACTGAATGAAGCTCATCCACGAAGTTTCGGTTTTTTACTTGGAACGATTCACCGAAAGATTGAGCGGCGGCCGGATATTCTGGAAGCTGTCATCTTCGACGGCGAGGCCAGACAACTCAAAGGACAGCAGCTCGTTGGCTTCTGTGTTTCTGAAATTCAAACAAGGATATCAGCATGAGAAAAATCAATCATTCTATCACTGGCAATCGCTTTGATTGCTGCACCAGCTTTTGGGTTTAAACAAGCAGATTTGGATAAATTGAAATCGGGAAAAAGGTGTTGGGAATGTGACTTCACTAAAGCGAACTTAAATGGAGCTCAACTGAGTGGGTATGATCTAAGTGGGTCTGACTTGAGTAGAGCCGACTTGAGTAAAGCTGACTTAAGTAGAGCCTTCTTGCGTCAAGCAGATTTGCGCGGAGCTGTCTTACGTGGAGCCAACTTAGATTTTGCGATTCTAATCGACGCCAAATTCTGCAACACAGTCATGCCTAACGGTGATGCGAGTCTCGAAATGAAAACTAGTAGTCTAATTTTGATGAATTTGAATCAAATTCCTTGAGTGTTGTTTCTGAACTGAACGTTTGACCATACTTGTCTGTGTAGCCAAAACCGACTACCCCCGTAAAATTTTCCTCACACTGTTTTTTCGGAGTATCAAGCGAACTATGTCGGTATCTCAGAACCCAGTCACTTTGGTCTGGGCCTAATCCCCAAGCATAATCAAATAATTTTGATGAATCTTCAGTGTTTTCTGGAATACCGAATAGTGCGGCACTGTAAATATATTTGTCTGAGGTCGTATTCTTGATTACTACATAAAAAACAACATCTGCTGGTTTTTCTGCGTATGTTAAATTTGCATACTTACATGTAATTCTGAAGAAGATCCCAGATCCCTCTTCAATTTCTTGGTATTCGGAAGCATATGTATAAGTAGGTATCGTAAAAATTATTGGACCCGGAGAAATTGGAGGGATATCTGTTGGGGCAGGTATTGTTGGGACAAAATCATCATCTCCAGAGCCAGTTGGAATCGTAGGTATATAATCTAATCCAGTCTCAGTATCTTCGGTATCTTTAGGGTCTTGATATAGAGAACAACCACTCTCCTCAAATTTCTGCCCATTAAACTCTTTGGGCTCTCCGCAGCCGAATAAAAAGAGTATCAAGATAATGGTTAGGTAGATTTTAAAATTCATTGTGCCCCCCAAATTTTATGTTTGTACTAAAAAGTGCATTTTATCCCAGCGCTGAGATTGGAAGTCAAGATACAGAAGTCATTTACCTTCGATTTTTCAGCCCCTGATACAGTTTGGATGTTCCATATCCAATATTACCGAACATATCGAAGTCAGTATTTATGCGGCTTCAAAAAATCGCTTCCTTGCCTTTTTTCGCCTCAATCCGACAGTAAATTTTTTTACTATCGGTGACTTTCAATTTCGCATCACAGCACACTCCAAAACATTGCCTTCTGGATGATGCGAACTCTTCACATTCAACAATCCGCACCTAGAAAATCAAAATCTGGCTAAACGGTTAGCATTCTGTTCAGATTCAACGGTTTTTCATTTTCGCAAATCAGCCTTTCATACCTCTCCAGCCTAGACAAATACTAGCCAAACATCCTTTTTGCTGAAATTTCG
>JACLAD010011666.1_pt1 | contig 10169 bp, 4 predicted proteins | sample 8027901 | NCBI WGS metagenome assembly JACLAD01 (sample SAMN15725071, study PRJNA655200) | protist metagenome | isolation source: fluorescence activated cell sorting (FACS) single amplified genomes of... | place: Spain: Blaines Bay Microbial Observatory, Mediterranean Sea | collected 2016-07-05
CTTGAACCATTTTCAAGTACCTCCATCTGGAACGTAGCAATTGGATCTGAAGCAATATTTAAACATGCACATTTATTTGAACCAAGTGATACTAGTCGTGGTCCACCAACAAGTTTTCACAATGATCAAGATTTTATTATTCATACAACAAATCAGGATCCTGTTACAAATTGGATCAATCAAGGTGATTGGGGTGCAGATCACCATTGTCAAATTCAACACAATGAAAATTTTGGAAAACCTTGCTCGGACAGCTCAGAACCATTGGACTCTTGTACTGCCCAAATACGTTTGCCACGCAACTGGACTTCCGCTTCAGATTGTGATGGGCCACCTTCTAGCAGTGGGGATAACTGTAGATCTGCTGCAGACCAAAGCAATAATAATGCAATGGCAATTTTATTACCAGATAATGAAACGTTGTTACAAATGCAACCTGTCTATAGGTGTGGTTATTTTCCCGCACCGCTTTTAGCGAGATGGGGAAACAAAACCGACGGAGGTCCACAGCAATTTAATAATTTAACAAGTATTTTCAGTGAAGGAATTTATGGTGCACATGGTGGAAGTGGCTTGTCCTCAATTGGTGGATCCATACGTTTAGGTGAATTGCTTCCAAATAGTCCACCAATAAATCATGCATTAAAAATTGAGCTTGAAAATTGGTATTATTATGGAAGCAAACAATTACAACCAAAAACAAAAGAGAATGGTGGAAGAAGTCAATATGTATGGCCGGCAACAGGAAGTAATGCTGGATTCGATCATTCAACAGGTACAAGTGGAACCTATATAGGAACAAACCCATATGTTGCTCCTGGTGCATTATTAGCAATTCCATCATCAATGGAAAAAAATGTTGATGTGAAAACAATCATAGGTAAAAAAATTAAAGATGCCATGGTTAATTATGGTGGATATATTGTGGATGGCACTGGCCATGGATCCAAAACAAGGAATACAGTTGCATTATGTATGGATGCACTTGTGAATTCTGAAATGCGAAAACATTATAAATTTAATATGGCATATCCTGCAGGCATTTCAAATGCAACAACAGAAATAAACGAAGCACGTTTATTGTATGTAGATTTATTAACTATCTTTCAAAATCTTCATGTTGTTGCAAATAATGGTCCACATTCTATTGGGGGTGGTGGTACTCCATTGAAACCAAATAAACCACCAATTTGTGTGTGATGATGGAAAAAGTGGTATTATTTTTTATTAATTTAAATTTATTTTTTTTACCTTCTTTTTTTTTAATATTATTATTTTATTAATATGTATTGATAGATATATATATACACACATGTATAAATAAGAGAAGAAAATAATGATCTAGAAAAATAACGTATAATATCTATAATACATACATCTATATATTTCATATATATACCAGAGCTGAGATGATTAAACGTTTCTTTTCATCTGCATCATCATCATCATCATTAACAACAACAGCAAAAACAATCAAACGTGTCATCTTGAATAAACCAGGTCCAAGTAAAAATTTAAAATATGAAAACAATATAATGATAAATAATAATCCAATAAAAGAAAGGGAAGTGGAAGTAAAAGTTGCTGCATGCGCTGTTGCATATCGAGATATAATAGATCGTACTGGTGGCTTTCCGTTTATGAATCAACCGACTATTTTAGGACATGAATTTTCTGCAGTTGTGACACAATCTGGAAGTAATTGTAATTTAAATATTGGTGATAAAGTTGTATCCTTGCATTGGGGACAATACGATGGTGAAGCATTTCCATCTCCATTTTTACATAAAAATGCTATGAAAACGTTTCTAGGCTTAACATGTGATGGTGGATACCAAGATTATGTAACAACACATGAGACAGCATTTGTAAAAGTACCAAACCCTGAGTTTTTCACTGGCATTGAAGCAAGCCCTGTTATGTCAACCTTTGGCACAGTTTGGCAAGGTGCTGTCGTTCGGGGGAAATTAAAAAAAAATGAACGAGTATTGGTTACCGGTGCATCAGGTGGAGTGGGTAGCTCTGCCGTAATATTGGCATCGCGTTTAGGTGCACATGTTATTGGTACAACTGGAAATGTTGAAAAAAATCAAGATCATATTAAAAGCTTAGGTGCAAGGGAATGTATTAGTGCAGAAAAAGGCTTTAGTAAAACATTGGAGAAAAATAACAATCTTGTTGATATGGTTATTGAAAATGTAGGTGCTCCTACTTTCTCCGATAGTTTGCGTAGTTTAAAACCAGGTGGAAGATTAGTGTTGATTGGAAATGTAACAAATGAAAATGTAAAATTGCCGTTAGGATTGTGTATTTTAAAATCATTATCAATAATTGGTACAGATAGTATCGAATGTAATGAATTAGAAAAATTATTCTTATGGATGGAAAAAGAAAATATAAAGCCACCGATTGATCAAGTTATGCCATTAGCTGATGCAGCAAATGCACATGAGCTGTTGGAAAATCGAGATGTAAATGGTAGAATTGTTTTAGATGTAAATAATGAAGAACTGTGGAGTTAAAAAATAAATTTGTGTATACATCACACCACAGAACGCACAGATAATTTTTTAAGAGAGAGAGAGTGTTTTAAAAAATACGAAAATATAATTTTTGTTCGTAAAAAATTATTTTTTTATATATATATATAAATAAAATTTAATACAAAAAGTATATTATTATTATTTCTCATACTATATAATACTCGTATATATTGGTCATAATATACGAAGTATTAATATCATTTATTAATATTTTTAATATTTTAAATAAATCATATCCACACCATGTGTACATTTATTTTCTTTTTTTTCTTTTTTCAAATACGTACGAAGCGTATTCACACACACATTTTAACACACACACACACGCACGCACTCTAAAGCTCTTTAATTTTAATCCTCTTTGCTGTTACCAGCAGTATCATTTTCATCATCATTATTTTCTTCACCTTCATCAAAATTTAAATTATCTAAGACTAATTCACGTATGGTAGGACTCGTTTTTCCAGTTGATATTTTACCTTCATCACTTTCCGTACTCTCCTCTTTACTACCACTACTATGAGCATCTAATGTCTCACTTGACTCTAATAAATCTAAATCATCCTTTACAAACGCAACAAATTCTTTTGGGCTTAATTTTGGGCTGGCAACTGCTTTATAATTATTATCATTCCCTAATGCTTTTGTTTGCGTTCGTATTACTTGCTGCAACTTCACATCAACAAATACGCTCCATTCGTTTGATTCATTATTATTTTCAATTGCTTGTAATATAATTTCTGCTGCAGTATTATTTCCTGGTTTCACATTCATTGATTTTAAGACTTTTGCTGCTTCCATAATAGATGCAGCAATTACATGTAAATGTCCCATATACCCTGATTCATAATGTCGTGTCTTTTTCTTTTCATCGTTTGTAATGTATGCATCTAAAACATGTTTAATTAAATCATATTTTAAGAAAAAAGACGCATAAACGTCTGTGCATTTGACATTATTTATATCGTTTAACATGGTAACAATTGCGGATGTGATCTTTGAATGTGCTATATTGCACCATTCAAATTTTAAAAATATATCAAAACATTTACCCATAAAGCCGTTTTCCGCAATTACTTTTGCAACGTTGGTATGGGGCACGCATGACAATGTGCATAGCAAATCTACTAATTCTAACCTTACAACGCCTATTTTCCCATTGCTCATACCATACGTTGCCAATACAGGAACAAGCTCTTCATCTTTAAACTCCAATGCAGTGCAAAAAAATGGTATTTCCTCTAAGAGTGCTTTTATTAATGGCGGTAACATTTTAATTTCATCATCATCATCATACGTTGTCGTAGCATCGTCGCTTTCCATGTCTTCCCGTTTATTCTTATTTATTTCTTGATTCAGCATCGACATAGTATGTGATACCCATATTAACCATTTTGATAATACTTGCAACCTAGCCCGTGTACCGGCAGTATCCTCAAATTTCCATCCATCGATACATCCACGTATTAAACTAGTTGCTTGCGCATATGTATCTAAACCCATCATTAAACGTGTTGGCATATTTTTTGGTTCCTCCCCTCGTTGCATCATCATAAATGTCATTTCTCCTGTACTACGCACTATCATATCTATGATTGTTTCCATTACGTTTAAATATCCAGTAGAATTTAACCCTGGAGATGCTAGCTTATTGATTAAATTTTCTATGATTGGATGTTCGTTACTATTATTATTCTTGTAGTTGTCACCTTCCAGTGAAGACGATTTCTTCCCTTCATCTAACGATGCTGTGTTATTTTCTTCTTCTTCTTCAACATTATCACACCATAAATTAATACCTGCACCATCGCCATTTGAATTGATATCACCACCATCCGCAAAATGTAAGATTTTACGATAAATTTCAGAGATAGAATTCATACTTATATGTTTCATAAACAGTGGTAAATATTTTTTATATCCATTCAACCATTCTAACAATTTAGTTCGTTTCGATAATAACAAAGTTTCAATAACTTTTTCTATATTAGTAGCGACACGTATTGGTATTTCATCTGCTTCAAGTATGGAAAATAAACGATCTAACAATATTATATCTTTGCCTTGAGTATTATTTTCTTTTGATACTTCTGCATTATCGTTGCTTTTTTTTGTATCGTTAAAATTGATCGATTCAAACATAATATCGTTAATCGAGCCAACATCACTACATAATATCGCACATGAAACTAATGAATAACGCAGTAAAGTTGTAGGGTCTAATGTATTCTCTTCAGCTTGTTCTTCTTCTTCTTCTTCTTCTTCCGTTCTTACTTTCCCTTCAAAATCGGTATTTGCTTTACTTCTTCTTTTTTCATCATCATCCATTATTATTGTATAATCTATAACCTTTAAAACATTCTCCGGTTTTAACAAAAAGGTAATCAATTTCGCATTTGTACGTCTTAATTCTTGAAAAACTTCATCTTCTAACAATATATTTTCAAGTGTACATTTTGGATCGTCTAGAAGGGCATCTACTGATGATGGTGGGAAAAACGAGTCTCTAGACCACATGGAACCAAATAATGAATCACGCGACAATACAGGAGCATTCGATGTATTGGTACCATTGCCATCCTCGCCGTCGTCGTAATCATTATCATCATCGCTATCGTCGTCATCATCATCATCATCATCATCGTGTATATTTGCCGTATTTGGTGAACTTTGAAAAGGGTTGGCTTTTTTTGTTGTACCAAATTGGTTTATAGGTGGTAATGTGCTGGATGATGTGATTACTCCAGAACTGTCGGAATCGTTATCGTCGCTGGTTTTGCCATCGGATTCACTTTCTAGTTCTGCTATTTTCTTTTTCTCTTCAGCTAATAATGCTTCAGCTTTTGCTTTCTCCTGATCATATGTTAAGTCAATACCTAACTTAGTAGCTTCGTCCTTTTCGTTAATTAACATAGCACCAACTTGTAGTGATAAATTACGTCTATGTCTACGTTTATTATTCGCATTGTTGGTATCATTATTGTTACTCCCATCATCATCATCATCGTTCTTCTTCTTCTTATTATCTGTTTCTGCATTTTCAGCTACAATTTCTTCATTTTTTTGCGAGACTAATTCTGCCATAATATAATATTATATTAAATGTCAATATATTATATTTAAAATAATGATTTTTTTTTTCAAATTCTTTCTCCGTAATCTTTATATTTCACACGGACACAAAGAGAGGGAGAGAGACAGAGAGAGAGAAAGAGACGGTAAGAGATCTATTCGTTCGTATTATATTATTAGTTGCTTGCTATCTTGTATCGATTACTTCAATTGATTGTTCTTTTAAAAGTACAATTTCATATCAACTATCTCCTTTGTCTCTCTCAAGAAGCATTTAATAAATATATTTAAATATTATATATACTTCATCAAAAAATAAAACGATACACTATTGGTTTTTTTATTTTTATACAAACTCATTTTCATCCATTTTCACATCACGAGTCACGAGCACGACAAAATATTAGTGGGGTTCCAATAAGTACATATTTAGTATACTATATTATAGATATTTGATTGGTTATCTGGAGAGAATAAATTCATAAAAATCTAAATCCTAAATTGACCACTGTGAACAAGCTAACCATACGCAAGGATACGAAGCCTTAAAGATCACATACAGCAGGCACACAATATTGCAGAAGAACGACAACAGATATAGTAGATATATATGTATATATTATAGATATATATATGTGTCATATACTACAGAGAGTACCTAAAAGTATATAAGTTATATATAAGACAAGATATCCCTTAACCAAACACACAATGTTAATGTTAATTTGGAAATGTGATGGAAATGAAAATATCTATATTAAAATTAGAATATCCGATTTTATGATATTATCCTATATAAATCTATATTTATGGTATACTAAATCTATACTTATTGGAAACCCCACGTTCTCCAGTCAATTTTGTCACATGAAGAATGAATGAATGGAAAGAAATTACAGATACACATCTATATCGATATAGAAGTGTGCATAACAACAAAAACAACAATTCCAACAACAACACTACTATTATTCTCACAATGGCAGAGGAAACAAAAGACAGACAAGCGGAGGAGGAGAAGGATGATGAAGTGCCGCGTGCACCAGTTGAAATTGTGAAAAATTTATCATTAGATATTTTACATTTAGCAAAAACATCACAAATGAAAAATGGTTTAAGGCATCAAGATTATCGTAGGTACAGACAATATTGTACTAGAAGATTAAGACGTATACGCAAAAACAACCAAGTGAGGTTTATGTATGCAAATCCAAAAGGTAGGCAATATGAATTTCACGAAGTTCGCCCGGAAGATGTGAAAGATGAACGTTTTATAATCATACCTTTAATGATGGCGGAAAGAGCATGGAGTTATGCTATGCAATTAAAGCAAGATAACGAAAATGATGACTTTCCACGTAAATACTTTCATATGAAAAGACGCTTAACAAAAGCAGCTAGGTGGAGCACAACATTGAAAGATTTATGTGCCACAGTCGGTGATGCGCGGACAGCATTGGAGGCTGAAGCGTACGAAGCATGGATGCATGCTAATTTAACATTGGAAAATGAAAATTGGTCTGGCGCCGTGGAAAAATATATGCATGCTAGGGAAGTATATGAACAACTAAGTCAAGTAGGTTCAAAAGAAGAACGTGAGTTGTTTCGTGAACGAATTGAAGAAGATATTGATCCATCAATGGAATTATGTAAATATAATATCGAGATGGAACATGGTAGTGAAGTATCAGCTGAATTATTGTTAAAAATACGTTTGAACAACAAAGGCTCGCAATTATTACGAGATAAATTAGATGCAGCATTGGCAGAAACGCGTAAAAAACAATCTTCTCAATTAACATCTATCAAATGGGCTGGTAGTGAAGTTGAATTAAAAAATGCAAAAGTACGTGAAATTTTATTAAAAGTAGACGATGCGGTGTATGCATTGAATCAAATAAAAGAGGTCAATACACCACAAAAAGAGAATTTATTTTTGGAAGTGTTCAACGTATACGATGAAGCTGGTAGAGTTGTTCGCGAGGAAATTGCAAAAGCAAAGAAAAAAGGTACGCAAAAAAGTGAAACGTTAACAAATAATTTAAATATTATTGCAGCATATGTGAAATATCATAAAAGTGAAATGCAAGTAAGGCGAAGAGTGTTATTTGTAGATGATTTAGCTGGAAAATTAGATATGCTTGAAAGAGGCAAAGAAATTGTGGAAACGGAAGGCGAAATGACAAGTGCAGGAAATATTGGTCCTCTTGAATTATTAAATGGGTTTACAATGCTTTCTCGTGAAATTGATTCAATGAGTAATGTTCCAGGTGTTGATCGCGATGATTCTATTAAAGCATTCGTGGATTCTATTGGATTGGGGTGCAAAGCATTTTGTGCATATTATGCTGGCGATGTATACCTAAACCAAGGACGATATGTAGAAGCAAATGCATTATATGGAAAAGCATATTCAATCAGTGAACAAGCAATTGATTTGCATAAAGAACGTGCAAGTAACTTTACAGACATTACAACGCAACAAAGCTCATCAAATAGTTTAAAGAAATTAAATAATTTATTGAGTAAATTAGTTGGCAGGCAAGCATTGGTTAAAGCAAAAGCATTCTTGTTTAAAACTAGTGGTGGTGGTGATAATACTAATAATGTAAATACTAATAAAACGTTAATTGAAAGGCAAGGTGAATTTAATGGTGGTACAGTTGAAAATAATCATTCATTAACGAAATTTCCACCTGAATTGAAAGCGATAGCAGTTAAACCGCAATTTTTCGATACGGCATTTAAATGTTTAACCTTTCCAGATTTAACACCAGTTGGTACAAAAAAGAATGCTGCAAATAATAATAATAACAATTCTAAGGATGGTGGTCAAGAGAAAAATGAGGGTGGATACTTTAGTGGTTGGTTCAGTTAAAAAAAAAAATCGTTTCCCTGTGTGGTACGAATTAAATATAAAAAATACGAGTACGTGTGACTGAGAGATGTGGCGCGTATATTAAAAAAAATTAAAAAAATTGTTTTTATAAACCTTATATGTTTAGAATGATATACGAAACTCTCGTATTTTACGTAGAGAACAGATTATCGCTTGTTGAAAATTAATACTGTACGTCCCATCATCTTTCTGTGATTGAATTTAAAAAGTATACTCGAGTATATCATAGATCTCTAAACTCACATTCCAAATTTAATGATATTTCCTGAATCCTTTTACTAATTTATCCATCCTTTTGCATTTTTTAAATATACGTTCGTATTAATTTTAAAATTATGTTAGTCCACACCTTTATATACATTCCTCGTTTAAATACGTAAAACATTTATTTACAAAAACTTTGTCTACCACACTTGCCTATTTTAAAAAAAATGTGTATAATTCTTCTTCTTTTTCTTTAAATTTTGCCTTGTTCTATTATTTGCAGTGATATTTTTTGTTCGGTTATTTGATTGCAGTCCCGTAAAATATTCTTTTTCTTGTTCTTTTGTCCTTTTCATTGGAGTATAAATTAATTTCTTTGAACTCCGTTCAGGGAAGATCCAATTTAATATTTCATTAATTTGTGATTTATAAATATATGGATAAAAATGCTTACTATCATAGGTATTGTAATTCACATAGGATGGTGACAATGCATCGACCCATTTGAATTTACTTTCACGAGCTAATATTTCTCCCCATGCACAATATTTGAAATTATATAATCCTGTTGACTTATTTTTTTTCGCAATTTGTTCTAAATATTTCCATATTCCTCTCGCAGCATCTTTGAACTTGAAGTGGTTTGTATAATTTGTTTTGTATTTATTAAATCTTACTTCTCTCTCTTGACTCCAACCTTTTACAAAAAATCCAGGGTAATATGAATTGGATAATAACATGACACTATCTTTAGGAAAGTCTTCTAATCTTTGTAATAAAGCATTTATTTCGTTAAAAAATTGACTACAACTATTTGTAGCAGAAGAAGGTGCGGAGGGATGCAATGAATGTGGAATATATCATTATGCCACAGAGGAAGGTTCTACAAAATGCGAATTATGCTTTACATTGACAAATTCATTCGGTGTTTTCAATCTAGAACAGTGTATTATTTCTGTATATATCTTTTCTGGAGCTATCATATTTTTATGTTGTTGTTGCTCATGTATTATTTGGTGTTGTCGTGGGTGTCCATTGCCAAATGTAAAGAAAAAGATCAAACGACGACATAAAATACAGAAAAAATCTTCTTCTTCAATACAGTACGAAAAACACAAATCAACAAATGTGGAAGAAGGTTTGGAGTGGAAAATACAAGAAATGATTGCATTAAAATTACAAGAACAAAAAATATGTAGTGATACGTCATTGAGTGAGATGAAAAAACAATCGGCATCTGATATCATTAAAAAAACAGAACAACGACAAAATTTAGATTATTATAATGTAGCATATAAAAATAAAGCCAAGGCAGCAAAAAGAAAACTAGCGGAAGAGGAAGAAAGGAAAGAAATAAAAGCAAAGAGAAAGGCAAAAAGTAAATTAATCGCTGCAATAAGTAGTATGAAAAATGCAAATCGCATGGTTAAGTCCATAAAATCACAACATGA
>JACLAD010005145.1_pt1 | contig 10162 bp, 8 predicted proteins | sample 8027901 | NCBI WGS metagenome assembly JACLAD01 (sample SAMN15725071, study PRJNA655200) | protist metagenome | isolation source: fluorescence activated cell sorting (FACS) single amplified genomes of... | place: Spain: Blaines Bay Microbial Observatory, Mediterranean Sea | collected 2016-07-05
AATTTCCAAATTTGTTCCCTTCTTCACAGCCAATCATTTGTTTTTTTTTCATTTTTGCGCATCATGGAACACATTTTACATATGTAATTGATAAAATACTTGTTTTTATCGCTCCTTCTCTGCTCCATCCTTTCCTCCGCGAAGCTCGCTACCATCCAGCAGGCCGGGCGACAAATCATTCAACACCTCACAAACCAGCTTAGGAAACAAAGTTGACAGTATAGACTTCGGATCCCGTCGTTCTTTTCTGTTTCTTCTTCGTCTCTACTTAAATTAAAAAAGAAAAAAACATAAAAAAAAAGGAAGATAGGTAGGTGTCGGTTGTTTTCGTCATGTATGTGCTAAGCAATGTCCTGCGAATATACACTTTACTAGCTTCTACGTATTTATCATTTTAGACGAAATATCCTCATTTATTCATAATATTGTTTAATTTTATTTTAATATCGGTCGGTTTCGTTGTTTTCTTCGTGCATCTACCTGTTGCAATCAATCGTGTTACGTTTTACTTATCCCTCTTTGCTCAATTATTGTATTACAGAACCTTTCAAACAAACAGAAGTTATGACAACTACTGCTCCAGCTGCTGCCCCAGCTGCCGCCCCTAGTGCCACAGCTCAAATGCCAGCTCCTGCTACAGCACATTTCCAATCTGCTTCATTGTATGTTGGTGATCTGAACCCTGACGTCGTGGAAGGTTGTACGATGATCACATTGATTGACTCATTCTGATATATATATATATATATATATGTTTCACATTTCACCTTTAAGTTTGACCCTTAACATACTTTCTTCTCTCTCCTCCGACATATGAATTAACAATCCATATACAGCTGTTCTCTACGACCTGTTCAACAAAGTGGGTCCTGTGGCTAGTATCAGAGTTTGTCGTGATACTGTCACAAGAAGAAGTCTTGGATACGCATATGTGAATTTTCACAATGTAAAGGATGCAGAGCGAGCCCTGGATACCATGAATTTCACAAACATCAAAGGACGAGCCTGTAGAATTATGTGGTCCCAAAGAGACCCGTCCTTACGTAAATCCGGTGTTGGTAACATATTTGTGAAGAATTTACCAACTAGCTGGGATAATAAAGATCTATTTGATATCTTTTCCGAATTTGGTAATATATTATCCGGTAAAGTTGCCACCGATGAGAAAGGTGAATCCAAAGGGTATGGATATGTCCATTTTGAAACGGCAGAATCGGCAAATGCCGCTATTGAGAAGTTAAATAATTCCACTATGGAAGACTGTACTCTCATCGTTGGTGCATTTGTCAAGCGAAATGAGAGATCTGGTGTCGCTGACTGGACTAATCTTTATGTCAAGCAGTTTCCTGAGTCTTGGGATGATGAAAAGTTGAAAGAATATTTCGGCAAAATGGGAGAAGTCGCTAATGCCTCTGTACAAAAGGATGATGATGGTAAATCAAAGAAATTTGGTTTTGTTAATTTTGTCGAACATGCATCCGCTGAGAAGGCCCTTAACGAATTGAATGGACAAACTGTCGAAGGAGTTGAGATATATATTTCTCGTGCACAGAAAAAAGCTGAACGTATGAGAGACATCAAAACGAAATTGGACCAATTAAGAGGTGAACGAATTAGTAAATTCCAAGGAATGAATCTTTATGTCAAAAATGTTGACGATAAAGTAAGTGATGAACTATTCCGTGAGACTTTTGCTGCTCATGGCACGATTACTAGTGCTAAAGTTATGAGAGATGAAGCTGGTGAAAGTAAGGGATTTGGTTACGTGTGTTACAGTACACAAGAAGAGGCTACTAAAGCTGTTGGTGAAGTTCATGGTAAAGTTGTGATGGGCAAACCTTTAGTTGTCACTCTTCATCAACGTAAAGATATACGTAGAGCACACTTGGCAGCCACTATGGGTCCTCGGCCACGTGGTGGCTTCATGGCGAACCCTCAAATGCCATTTGGCATGCCCATGATGAACAATTATCAGCAAATGATGCGTCCAGGTTACCCAGTAATGATGCCAAGAGGTGGACCACGAGGAGCGATGCCTGGAAATTTCAGACAACAAGGAGGTGCCATGTACCCACCTATGCCTTACGGTATGCCTGGCATGCAAATGGGACCCGGAGGTCAAGTTAAACAAGGACAAATGCGTGCTGGACAACAACCAGGTATGCAACAAGGTGGCCGTGGCCAAGGCCCTAGAGGCCAACCTGGCATGCAACAGGGTGGTAGAGGTCAACCTAGAGGTCAACCTAATATGCAACAAATGCAGGCTGGTGGCCGCATGAATAATGTCAAATTCAGTGGGCAAGCACGTAACCAACCCAATGCGGGTAATGCAAACAATCAATCTGCCAATGCCACTGCAAATGCTTCTAATGCTGCCCCTGCTGCTGCAGCTGCTCAACAAGCTGCACCTCCTTCTACTAGTGGAGGTCTTGACCTTGATGCCTTCACCAAGCTTGATCCACAAGCACAAAAGAACTTCATTGGAGAAAGATTATATCCTAGCATTTATGAACACCAACCAGAGTTGGCCGGAAAGATTACTGGTATGTTGCTAGAAATGGATAACTCAGAGTTACTGAATTTGTTGGAGTCGCCTGACGCATTGCTTGCCAAGATTGATGAAGCCCTTCAAGTACTTAAGGCTCATCAATCCAATTAGACACTAGTATACAAATAGAGAGACGAAAGGTTTTAGGCATATTTTCCATTGAATACATTGAGATAGTCAAAAATAAACATCGCCATTGCTTCCAAAAGAAGCAATTCAACCTCGAAAATGATATTCTATTTTCCTAGCTGGTTTGTCGAATTAAGGATTATCTGAGGAAACGAGAATATGGGAGTCGACAGTACTTCATCAAGTGGTAACAGTTACAGAGTATCGAAACAAGTTTCTCTCCTTCCTCTATGTAAGAATAGTATGGGGATTTTTTTGATACGCGGCAGTCTGTTTGACTGTCTTGTTGCCATTATTTTTGTAGTTCTAGCTCGTACTTTAGCCAATTTGGCTCGGACTCGCGATGGCTAGCTGAGCGATGCGAAGCAAGTTTTCGTTATTTTATATAGTAGTCTAGCTAAAGAAGTAGCTATTTACACTCCTAGAAACGATTCAATAATATCACACACCAATATCTATTATTGAAATGTAAACTTTTTAAAACTAAAACAATCTACTGCTGAAAACTGAAAACCAGAACAAGAAGCAAGAAGCTGGAAGCAGAAGCAGGAGTCTAAAATTACCAATTACCACCTGCGTTATCTATGGCTGGTCTACTTCTATTCTTCTATTTCTATGATCATCAAGTTCTAACAAGTAAGTAGTTAAGTTACGAAGCTACCTCTACTTTTGTTCTAGATTATAGTGTAGAGCGACAATACTGTGTACTTGTACTTTGTACTGTTATGCTGTTATGCTCGGCCGACCCCTATGCATCTCTGTCGCCCCAGGTATAGATACACTAGTGCATATCTACCATCTACGAGTTGACTATGTAGCCCCTCCAACTATAGCCAATAAAAATAATCCGCAAATAAGCGGTCAAGTTTGCTACTTTCTTCCTAGTTCTTTTGCCTTGCCCCTTATGCTTGCGTACCATGCACTATCCAGTCAACTACCTCTGAGCAGCAATCTTTCTCCAAGGAATTATTTGTCCTTGCAATCATTCTTCGTTCTCGCTGCTGCTAGTGCTATTTCTACTCAAAACAAAATCAAGGCCAGGTACTAAATCAGCTTTTCAGCTGGTCTACTAAATGTAGCCCTGGTTGTTACTTCACGAGCAATATTTCCATTAACCGCGGATGTCTTCTCAGCAGCAGAATCAGTGTCGTCTCCAGAGGATACGGTGGGATACTTTCTAGCAATTTCTTCCCATGATTGAGATTCTTCTACTAAAATCTTTAATATCTTTACTAGTCTAGAAATAGGCAGACGGATTTGTTCCATACTGTCTCTTTCTCTAAGTGTCACAGTATCATCAATCAGTGTTTGAAAGTCTACAGTGATGCCATACGGTATACCTAACTCATCTGCACGCGCATATCTTCTACCAACTGTACCTGAGGATGCATCAACTTTATTTGCTATACTCATATGTAAAAACATTTCTTGAATATCTGATACAATAGGGGTAAAGGCTATATTGCTCAATAAAGGATATATACCCACTTTGATAGGAGCAACATTGGCTTTGAATCTCATCACACATCTATTTTCATCACCATCCCTTTGAGTGAATGCATGTTCAAGAACAGCATACAGTATACGACCGATACCAAAGGATGGTTCAATGACACTTGGTAGATACTTAGCTTCATGGATATGTTTCTTCTCATTCTTAAAACTTACAAGTTCTGGTGTTATCTCAAACCCTCCATCCAATATTGCAACGCCCTTGCCATCAAGATTCGATTTAAATTCATCCAAAGCACTTCCGTCTAAAGCTTCGATCGCAGCTAATACTTTTTTTTGATCTCCTTTAAATTTAGGTCCAATGAGCTTTTTATTGGCCTCTGCTATAGTTTTATCTACTAAAATAGGTTCGTCTAAACGCTGCGATGCTACTAATGGTATACCTGTCTTCGCACTATGACACTCAAGGTCATAACAGGATCTATCTGCATGTCCAACACATTCTATCCATCCATGACATAATTTGATCTCAGCATCCCAACAATCAGCAGCATAATGAGCCATCTCTGTTTTCAAATGCTGTCTGAAACGTAAACGATTTGGGTCCACGCCAATCTTCTCTAACCATATCTGTGTACGAGCTACAAAATACGCAAGAGTTTCATTATCAATAAGTTTTTGTTTCACAGCTTCACCGGCTGTGGTTTTTATAGTGCGTCCTGTACCAAGTTGTGCATCGGATGGAAATAGAATTAATTGCTTATTTGCAATTTTATGAAATTTTGGGTGTGATTTATCGTTCGGATTGACAAAATGTTCAATTTCAGCCATACAAAATTCTCTAACTCTCAGTAAACCATTTCTAGGTGCAATTTCATTACGAAAACCTAACCCAATTTGTGCAGCAGCGAAAGGCATACGTCCTTGATTAAAATCTAATAATCTTCGAAAATTCACAAATAACCCTTGTGCGGTTTCAGGTCGTAGAAATCCAACCTGATTTCCTTCGGGACCAATAGTTGTCTTAAACATCAAATTAAAAGGAAATGGAAACGTAATATTGTTTTCTTTATTTGTTGGTGACATGACTTTATATTCCTTTAGTTTTGCGTTCAGTTCCTCGGCAGTATATGCGTCAGCTTGTCTTTGTATTTTCAAATGCTCCTCTTTTTCCTGTTCATTCAAATGAGCATTTGCTTTATCAGCAAGAAACTCATCAATTGCATCCTCTAGCAGTTTATCTGCACGAAAACAATCACCAGTAACTTCATCTCTGACCATAAAATCAGTGAATCTTTCAACATGTCCGGATGTCTCTAGAACAACGGATGGCGTTAAATTTGTACATTCCATCTGTAACATTGATTCCTCTTGAACAAAATGTCTGGTCCAGGCTGACAACATATTTGATTTAAGAGCACATGTTGGTGGACCAAAGTCAAACAATCCTGCCGGTCCATTATGGATTTCGAAGCTTTGTACCACATACATTTTACGTAAAAGCAGCTCATCAAAAGCCTTTCTATTCAGTGAATCACTCTCATCTTTGGTAGCTTCTAAAAGCACTGCAAGTTTAGCCCTTAAATCAGTTAGTATTGTGACTTGCTCTGCAATTTCATTCGCTGGAGCTGAATCTTTCTTCATTTGACGAATACTGGAAGCCTGCACTGTGATCTTGGCTTGCAAGGAGTATTGGTCATCTTCTCCAGTCGACGAAGACATTATGCTTATGATTTGTTGAGCAAGTTCTATCAATCAACCAGTGTACCTGCTTTGCCTCTCTTGGATGAATGAATAATGGTCAAAAGGATAGCGAAGAAAGTATTGATCCATGCTGCTGCCATACATTACATATACGCCATCCATCCACACAACAAAAAAGCTGATCAGATTAGATGCCTTTGATGTTTGAGTGGATGGATGTATTGAAGATGTATAAAATAATAAGGAAGTCTGCAGACACAGACAACAGATGAAAAAATTGTATAACAAAACTACGAATGAATTGAATTAAAAATCGATTCATTCGTAGTTTTATTCGATATGAATTCAATTAATTTTATTGCATGCATGTGTAGGTAGTATTATTATGATGTTACTTTTTTATGTGAAATAGGTAAGTAGTGTAAGAAGTGGGAAATTAGTTGAGAAATGCACTAGGTAACAGCTCCTGACTATGACACCACCAGTCGAGGCATGAATGCACAAACTTCATTCGTTAATCACGTGTATAAAATGACTCCTTCGAACTTTTATCTCTTCGTCTCCTTATGCGTCTTTTCTTTTCTGACTGAGCCTTCCTTGGGGCTTCGTACCCTGTATTGCCGTAAATCGGGAACACCATTTACCCTGCATAGATTGTCATGTTCGTCATCATCATCATCATCATCTTCGTCGTCATCTTCGTCGTCATCATCGCAATCAGTTGTAGCTATTCCAGAAAATGAACCACTTACTGTTGTCTCTGCAATGCCACCATCATCACCATCATTATCGTCATCAAGCGTAAAACCCATCAAAGTGGATCAGTCAAAGTATCCTCCACCAGAGCCTGGGTCAGTGGATGCTTTTTGTCGATGGACTAATAGTATTTTCAGAAACCTTACTATAGAACCAGTGAGAGACTACTTAGATATAATTGAGTATAAAGCTGTCAATGGTAGCTTTTTCAGCACAGTGCTTACTCCACCACAAGCGCTGGGTGTATCCAGACCTGTTAGCACTACCATATATGCTTCTGTTCCAACTTTCCTGGGTTGGTATGGATATTATAAGTATTCGGTAAGTACACTAGAGAAATAGATTTTATTTTATTTTCTTCTTTAATTCGCACGTTCTCACTTTCGATTTTTGGTTCGATGATTGTTAAAACTTCAAATGCATCCTAATTTGCTCCTGAAATCTACACCCACTGCAGGTAGAGGAGGAACTATTTCATGATGAACTTCGCAGAGAAGGTAAAGTGTCAGGCTGTGGGGGTTATGGTACTTTATTACCATTTGTATTTTCATTTCTTATTGGAGCAACTACTTCAGTGTTACCTGGATTCAGTGGGCTTAGTGCCTCGTTTATACAAGCAGGAGGAATATGGATATTGTTAGGGCAAGTGAATCTTTATCGTAGAGTCAATGAATTATGTAAAGAGGAATTTCCTGATGAAGATGAGCCGCTTTATGCTTGGTGGGCCCTTTTACCACCCCCTTTAGATGTTGTTGTAGGTTTAAGACAAGTTCATTTTCTAGCAAAATATTGGGCAAAAAGGAGAGGCGAGAATTTCCAAGAGGACATTTTTGCAGATACTTTATTTCCATTTATAAGCAGTGAGAAATTCACATTGAAAGAATTTATTAATGAGCCCAGACGATGGTTTTGGTTTACAAAAAATTGGAATGATTTGGGACTTTTTGATTAAGTAAGCGTTATCATACATCAGCTTTACCGGGAGGTATCGACAGCCTCCAAGTAGAGTGTCCAGTAAGTCTAAGTCGAAGAAAATAAAAGTTTTTTCACTTGATTCTATGAGTATGATCAAAAGATCAAAAGATTGCTTTACTCTCATGCACCCGGGAATAATATAAAGGCAGTTGCCAGCGGAGGTATCTCGTGAATTTTATCACCATCATCATCATCATCATCATTATCATTATTATCATTATTATCATGTCTGTTCCTCGCTGCCACACTGCACATTTGCTGGCTGCTATAGACGTCATCAAAAGTAGTTATACTTAGTAGGTTGGTATACAGTAGGTTCCTGCACCAACCGTATTTTTGTTTGATAGTTTGGTGATTTCAATATCATTGTCAGCATGCTGTGTCCTGTGTAAAGCACTACCTAACAAGGCAAGATTATGTATAAGTACCTACTTCTACTTATATAGTTACTGTTACATACTTCTATATTTTTTGTATGGGATGCATATATATATACAGTATATACATAAATGCAATATCATAATCATAACAATACCAATTGTCCGAAAAATGTTGCTTTTTGAATGTTTTTGAATCTTCATTTGATTCGGAAGAAGTAGCTCTTTTGTAGGAAATATTGTCCAAAGGGTTCATACATCTTATAAAACTATGAATTGAAAAAAAAGATCCAAAAGTACTTCTCGGACAATACTACAAATTTCATAACAATTGTTCGAAAAATGTTTTTGAATTCGGTTTTTAATTCGTATTTTTGATAGAGTTTTTTCCAAATTCTTCAACTCATGATTTTGGCAAATCCTCTTATAAAACTACGAATTATAAAAATTGGTGATGAAATCTGTAGTATGTTTTCTTACCATTTGCAATTGCTCGCATTTTGGCTATTGGCTATTGGTATAGCGAGAATAGAGAATATAATAGAAGGCTGTACGTACGTAATTACTTGCCTACATCATACGGCGCCCACCTTGCAATCAATAATGTTGATGTTGCGTCATTAGTTCAAACGTTGTTATCGATAGACTTCGTTGATTCATGCAAAGGTTACAAACATTGTACACCTAAGACTAGATCTAAGAAGGATTGTGCAGTTTTTCCTCTTTCATGTGAGAGTACTTCATCCTCGATGTTGAATACTATCCTTTTCTCTAGGTCACTTGTGAGAGCTGTATTTCTACTTCTCTTTCTGTCTGTAAGTGCCTGCTATCAGCTTTCTGCTTTCAAGGTAAGCATATTCGTCTAATCTATTGTCATAGTCATCATCTGATAGTGGGTAAATATACGTGTTACTCCGTTGCCATACAATACCTGCAGTCTGATGCTTTGAAGGCATATTTTTCGAGACCTCTATTTGTTTTGGTAGGAGCTCCTCAAGATAAGACGAAAATAGGAAACTATGTCCTTCGGTATTACATATATACGTTATACATTTGTATATGTATATATATATATATATATCATACATCATATTTTGTCTCAACCCGATTTCGCCAAATGCATGTATGTCCTCTTTGTACATAAGTTGTTTTCTTGCCAGCGGTCGTAAATGCCTAGTTCTAAACAAACGATTGTCACAAATAGAAGACACTCCGACAATAGGTAAATATTTCACCAATTCAAATACAGGAATGAAATATGATCGTAAAACACCCATTAATTTGTTTGTTGCTCTATACTTTGAAGCAAATTTTGGCTCATTAGATACGATGTTGAAAGATAAGTATCCGGGCATAAGTGTCTCTCAAGTTGGAGTTAATTTCATTACACCTCCAGAGGTAACAGAAACACTAATAAAGGATGCTTATAATTTTGGTATAAGAAACTTTTTTTGTCAGCCAGAGACAATACATGGGGACACATTGCAAGAATTGCGTGATAAACATGAAGATGTAAATATTATTGAAGATAACGCTGTTGAGTATCTATATTTTGACTTTTTCTCTGACGAGAAAAATTTAGATACCATAACAGATGAACAAAGGAAAATTTTACATGGAATAGAGTGGATAGAAGATGAAATCTTTGAAAGAGGGAAGCTGATGAAATAGCTACCTCAGGCGGTTGTCATACACCGTGCACCCAGGTAGGTGGTCTTGGTGTTAGTGTTACTCTCAAAATAGTGTAAGTTGCTGACTGTGGATGACACAATAAATCAAAATAGATGATGTAGTATCGGTCTGACACTACCATGTACAAAGAGGTAAACGGCGAACGACAACAAGAACGTTCAATTGATCGATTTGACGACTTGGAGGGGTGGCATACATTAGTGTATTAGTATTAGCGTTAGTTCTGAAGTAAATATTGTGCTGATATTGTGAATGAATATATCATGAATAGAATAGCTAATAGCTAATTATTAATAATAATTACGCAATAATTAGCTAATAAGAATAAGAGAATAAGTACTTCTACTTCTACTTCTACTTCTACTTCGTAATGCGCAATGTATGACATATGACATTGCTTCATTTTCATGTTCACATGTAATTATGATAATGATAATAATAGCTAAGAATATATTTCTCGACCATCCATCATATGCATTCCTGCCTACCTTCGCCGGTGGAAAGGATTCCACAGAATGTAGAATGTACA